>Ga0207850_100022_pt1 | contig 166890 bp, 176 predicted proteins | sample 23E2SouthBayCA_FD_187746 | JGI IMG/M metagenome (GOLD analysis project Ga0207850, IMG submission 187746) | Aerobic enrichment media microbial communities from Eden Landing Ponds, California, USA - A23 E3 (3) (SPAdes) | ecosystem: Environmental > Aquatic > Marine > Unclassified | place...
GGGTGTCTTCTGCCGTCTGCCGGTCGAAAACCGGCGACTGAAGATAACGGTGGGACTTACCTGAGAACCCCACCAAACTTGTTAGGGACGGTCACTCCTCGAGTTCGAACGCGACCTCGACCTCGGCCTGATACTCGTGGCCTTCGACCGACGCCACCTCGACACCGAGGTTGTCGACCTCGATCCACTGGACGTTCGTCAGGGTGTCCTGTGCGCGGTCGATGGCGTCGTCGGCGGCGTCGTCGAACGACTCCGTGCTCGTGCCGATCAGCGTGATCTTCTTGAAGACCATGCGCCGGATTACTCGCGTGACCCTGATAAATCCCGGCGGCGGACCGCGGCGAGCCACCCGCGCAGGCGGCGCCAGCGCTCGCCCCAGCGCGTGTGCTCGTCGACCCACGCCAGCACGTCCCGACCGCTGATCGCCGGCGACTTGACCCCGGCGTAGTAGGCCGCAATCCCCAGGACAGCCCCCGCGACGACGTCCGTGATCCAGTGGATGGCGAGGTACATCGTCGACACGGTGACGCTGAGTGCGACGACGGCGGCAGCAACGGCCCAGTAGGGGTACTCGTCGCGGGTCCGATAGGCTAGCGCCGCGACGGTGACCGACAGCGAGGTGTGCAACGACGGGAACACGTTGACGTTGCGGTTGACCTCGCTGGTCAGCAGCTGGGATTCGGGGCGGATGTTGTACAGCAGCGGTTCGGAGATGCCGAGATTGCGTGGCCCGTACGCGATGAACAGCACGTAGAAGAACAAGCCGACGGCGTAGTTGAACAGGTCCGCGACGACCAGCTCCCGGAGGTGGTCGGTCTCCTCCAGCGCGAAGTAGGCGACGAACGGGAACAGCAGCAGGAACGCGTAGCCGTACAGGTACGAGGCCATGAAGTAATCGGTGACCAGCGGCGACGCCAGCGTCTGGAGGCGGGCCACCGCGGCCCCTTCGAACTCGTAGATGAGCGGCGTGAGGTTGATGTCGATCAACCACGAGAAGCTGGGGCCGTAGGTGAGCGCCAGGCGACGCAGTCCCAGCACGACCAGCAACACGAAGAGGTACGGCGCGATCGCGTCGATGCGCCGCCGAGCGTCCAGGAGCGAGCGAGCGAGCGGCCGGAGGCCTACGGAGACGCCCGTCGCGACGACGATCATCGAGAGGACGACGAGCGACAGCTCCAGCAACACGTCGAGGAGCGCCATCGGTTACCCGCTGTGCTCGCTGTGCGCATAAGCCCCGTGGTTGACCGTTCGTCCGTCGGTTCTCAGTCGAACACGCTCGCCGGCCGTGGCGCTCGGCGGGACCGGTGAGACCGCCCCGTGAGACGGGTCAGCCGGCAACGAGCGTGCCGTCGTCGTACCGGTACCCGACCTCGCGGAACAGGTTGCGGGCCGTCTCGGGGTCGGCGTCCCCGTCGGTGCCGGGGAACGGGCCGAGGGCGTGCTCGCCGGACCAGTACAGCGACTCCGGCACGTACTCGTCGCGGATCGGCGGGACGTTCGCCGGACTGGCGTCACCGTTCAGGATCGCTCGGGCGACGTGCGTCCGGTCGACGAGTCGGGCGACGGCCCGTCGGAACCGCGGGTTCGACAGGTGAGACTTGCGGGTGTTGAACCCGAGCAGGTACCACGACCATGACTCGTCCTCTGCCATGCTGACGTTGGGGTCCTGGCGGGCCCGGTCGAGCGCTCCGTTCAACGGCGACCCCAGAGCGTCGGCGCTGCCCTCCGAGATGAGTTGAATCGCGGCGCCGCTGGACGGCGACACCACGAACTTGACGCGTTCGTACGCCGGTCGCCGTGCGAACCGGGTTGCCGGTCCCGTCAGGTCGTCGCGGAACAGGAAGTGGTCGTCGTTGCGGACGAGCGTGACAGACTCCCCGTCCTCGGCCCCGGCGAACTGGAGCGGCCCCGACCCGACTGGCTGGCGGTTCTCCCACACCAGCGCCTCGGTCACGAGCCGTTTGCGCAGCGAACTCTTGCTCGACCAGACGTGTTTCGGCAGGACGGGAATCGTCAGCGCTCGCTTCGCCACGTCAGGGGAGCAGTCGCTGAACCGCAGCGTGAACGAGTGCTCGTCGTCCACCTCGACGCCAGCGACGAGGCGCTCCCGACCGCGGAACCGGGGGGCTGGAACGGTGTCGTCGGCGTTGCCCAGCGAGGTGTCCGCGAGAAAGCGGAAGCTGAACGCGACGTCGCTCGCCCCGAGCGGTTCGCCGTCGTGCCACCGGAGGTCGTCCCGGAGCGTCACCGACAGCCGCGGGTCGGCGCCGTCGTCGACGAACTCCCAGTCGCTGGCCAGCCACGGGATCACGCTGTCGTTCACCCACCGACCGAGCGGGTCGTACACCGTCCCGAGCACGGCGCCGCGCTCGTGGTACTCGACGGCGAGGGGGTTGCGGTTGACCGTGATACCGCCGTCGAGCATCACCACGGTCAGGTTGGAGCTGCCGTCGGGCGGTCGCACCGAGAGGTAGTCGAGAGGGCGCTGGAGCGTCGTCGCGCCGGACTCGAACGCCACCGACGGGAGGGCGATGGAGTGGTAGTCAGGCACCGCGATGACGGAGAACGGCTGGTCGCGAACCACCGTGTCCAGTAGTTCCCGGGCCGCCTCGACACGCTCCTCTCCGACGGCCCGTCGCTGTCGGTCGAGCAGGTCGTCGGTGTCCAGATTCGAGTATCCGAAGGGGTTGCTCCACCCCTCGCTGTCGGCGTACGTCGAGTACAGCAGCGTTCGGAGCCTGTCGGGGTCCTCGAACCGCGCGTGCCCTGTCACGACCACCTCGAAGTCGTGGTTCACGAGGAAGTCGCGGTTGAGTTCCGACCCACTTTCCGGGCGGAGTCGCGCGTCGACGCCGGCGGTGGAGAGGTTGTCGACGAGCTGGCGGGCGATCCGGACAGCGCCCTCGTCGTCGTCGGCGGGCGGGGCGAGCACCGACAGCGACACGCCGGACGGCGAGCTGCGGGCGCTCGTCGAGACGAACCGGTCGACACAGCCGGCGCTCACCGTCGCGAGGGCCGTCCCCGCGCTGGCGAGAAACGCCCGACGGCTCGACCGGGGTACGTTGTCGACCATAGGGCTATTGAGACTCCCGATACGTTTCACCCTTTCGAATGTACCGAGTGACTGTCACGCTCGCGATGTCAGGAGCGCTCTTCGCCGTCCCAACTGCCGGTCTCGAGTCGGGTCTCGATGGCGCCGACGACGTCGGTGAGGTAGGCGGTCCCCCAGACGCCGACCACCACGGCACCCAGCGAGTTGTACACGAGATCGAGCAGCGTGTCTTCGACGCCGTACTGGGTGAGGACGCTCCCGGTGCCGAACAGCTCGGCTGCGCCGCCGATGGCGAACTCCAGCACCTCCCAGAGCACGCCGAACGCGAGCACGAACAGGACGATGAACACGAACACGAACCGCGGTGGAATGACGATGCCGTCGTCGTGTTCGTCCAGCGCCCGGACCGTCGAGTAGCCCGCGGCGGCGACCACCGACGACGACAGCGCGTGGGTCATGTGATCCCACCAGCCGCTGGACTTGTACAGCGACGCCCGCGTCTGTCCGGCCTCGACGCTGCCGACGGCGTCGACCCAGTCGGCGGGCAGCGGAATCGTCCCGAGAGCGTGCAGGAACACCGCGGCGGTGATCCACAGCACCAGGGCCGGGTCCATCGGGATGCCGTAGTCCCGTTCCAGTGCGGGCACGAGCTGTGTCACGAGGATGCCGACACCGGCGTTGACGACGATGCCCGGGGAGTTGACGAACAGCCCGATGAACAGCATCCCGACCAGACTCACCTCCATGACACGAGTGAGCTGGGCCTGGCGACGCTGCGAGATGCCGAGGAAGTCGCGAATCCGCATCTACGTGGCCCTCCGTTCGGCCTGTTCGGCGCGCTCCTCGCGGATTTCCTCGCGGACCTCCTCGGGAACGCGCTCGGTGGCGCCCGACTCCCGGCGGAAGTAGTACTCGAAGACGAAGCCCGCGCCCAGTCCCGCGACGACGGAGTAGACGAACTCCCAGTTGAGCTCCTTGTTGCCCGGCAGCGTGTCCAGTCCGAAGTACCACTCCCCCGCCCCGCGGGCCAGTCCCCAGACGCCCGCGGTGGCCATCGTGGCGACCACGGTCAGCAGGATGGCGAACCCGATGGTCATCGAGATTGGCGTGAAGGCGTGGAGTTCGACGGCGACGATCAGCGCGACGCCGGCGACCGCCAGGTAGGTGAACAGGGTGCCGCTCGTGCCCGTCGCCAGCGTCCGCCCGAACGCCGGGAGCGCGACCAGCAACAGCACTTCCCAGGGGGGCATGACGTACACGTCACGAAACCACACCGCAGGTGCGATTGCGAGCAGTGCCGCGCCGACCGCGAAGCCGCCCCAGAGGGGGTCGTCGAGCAGTACCGCCTGCGCGCCGGCCAGCGCGACCAGGGCCGTCAGCAGCCACGCGGCGGTGGCGTTGACCCGCGTGTCCCTGAACAGCGCGTCGAGGTCCGTGTCGGCCATGGTCCGGAAACGGGACCGACGACGCATAAAGGCGCCGTCGCCCCGTCGCGGCACCTGATCGTTGGCCGTCCAGCCCGACGTTTATCACCTCCGCCCTCCCACGCCGGTGTGTGTCCCGCGACACCACCACCGTACTCGTCGTCGCCCTCGACGGCGAGCGCTACTGCGTCCACAACGACCGGGTCGCGAACGTCCTCGGGGAGGGGGAACTCGTCCGCGGCGAGGGGGAGCGACCGACCGGCGTCGGCGAACTCCGGGTCGACGGCACGACGGTGGAGGTGCTCGACGTCGCCCGGCTGTTCGGGGTCCGCGCAGAGCGCGGCTACGAAGGGCGGTACGTCGTCGCGTTCCACGGCATCACCGACGGTCGGGCGGTTGGCTGGCTGGTCGACGACGTCGTCGGCGTCGAGGACGTCGACGAGGACGCCGTCACCGAGGCGCCCGAGACACTCGAGCACGTCGCGGGGCGGTTCCGCGCCGACGGCGAGCGGACGGTGTGGCTCGACGCCGCGGCCATCAACGCGCGGCCCTGAGAACACCAGCGGGAAGCGGTGCCGGAGGGATTGCCTACCGTGGGCAGCACTCCTGACGGCGCGTCGAAGGGAGGCCGTAACATTCACTTTTGATAACGCCGTTGCTCCGCTCGATGAGCGAGCCAGTGTCGGACGACGAGACGAGCACCGATCCGGAACCGCTCCTCGACGCGCTCGGTGGCCGGTACAGCGTCGACATCCTCGAGGCGGCAGACGAACCGGTGTCCGCACAGCAACTCAGCGACGAGATGGACGTCCCCATCGCGACCTGTTACCGCCGCATCGAGGAGCTCGTCGAGGCGGGGCTGTTGCGATTAGAGGGGCGAGAGCTGTCCGAGCAGGGCCGCCGGACGAACGTCTACCGACGAACCGTCGACGAACTGACCGTCGAGTTCGACGGGCCCTCGGTGTCGCCGACCATCGTCGAGTCACCGGAGACTCCGGGCCCCCTCGGCGGCGAGTAGGTTCCACACGCCGGCGCGCGACGGTCTAGTCGTCCGTCCGGGCTCGCCCGACGAGGTAGATTCCCCCGAGGACGACGGCGCCGCCGACGACGGTCCAGGGGCCGGGCACCTCCGCGAGCAACCACAGCGCCAGCAGCGTCGACCCGACAGGTTCGCCCAGCAGCGACACGCTCACCAGACTCGACTCGAGGTGCTCCAGCGCCCAGTTGACGACGGTGTGCCCGAACAGTCCGGGGCCGACGGCCATGCCGAGGAACAGCAGCCACTCCCGTGGGGGATACGCCAGCAGCGGGTGGCCCTGCGCGAGCACGACGCCGAACAGCACCGTCGCGCAGGCGGCGTAGACGACGGTCACGTACGGGAACAGGCTGATCCGCTGACGGAGCGACCGCCCCGCCAGAACGTACCCCGCGGCAGCGACGGCGCCGACGACCGCGAGGGTGTTGCCGACCAGCGGGTCGCTGGCCCCCGCCGCGTCGGCCTCGCCGGCGGACATGATCCCGACGCCGACGACGGCGACGAGAATCCCGAGGACGGTGAGCCGGGTCACCCGCTCGCGGAGGAACAGGGCGGCACCGGCGGCGACGAACAGCGGCTGGCTCTGGACGAGCGTGACGCTGGCGGCGACGGTGGTGAACTCCAGGCTCTCGAACCACGCCGCGAAGTGCAGCGCCAGCGCCGCGCCCGCGGCGGCGGCGACCAGCAGGTCACGGCGGCCGATCTCGCGGAACGACTCGCGGCTGCGGCCGACGGCGACCGGCGCGACCAGCGCGGTCATGAACACGACGCGGTACAGCGCCTTCACCGTGCTCGGCGCCTCGCTCCAGCGGACGAGGATGGCGCTGGTCGACACCGCCAACACCGCCACCACCAGCGCGCCGACCGGCGAGACGTGCCGGTCGGCCAGCCCGGAGACGTCCATCGACGGGAGGTGGAGCGGTCGCCGTTTAGCGGTTGTGGAAGCGGCCCTCACCACGACGCCGCAAGCACGGACAGGTTCCAACAGGTGACCGCCAGCCCCGACAGTACGAGCCCCAGCGGGACGCCGACGCGGTGTGCCTGCGGGGCCGCCCGCCAGAGGAGGTAGGCGGCGGCGAACGCCAGCCCCTTCAGCGCGACCATCCCGCCGACGACGGAGTTGGCGAACGCCCACCTGGCGACGGGGTTGGTCTCGACGACGCCCGGCGTGTGGACGCCGGCGACGGTGGTCGCGACGTCGCCGACGCCGTAGGCGAGGACCGCCAGCAGCCACAGTCCGACCGCTCCGGACGACGGTCGTGTCGGCGCGACCGACCCAACACCCGGTATCGCGGGGACCGATGGAAGCGACTCGCGGGTCGACACGGCCCGACCGACGCCGGACTCGTGGATGGTAATGCGTCACTTACCAGGGCGGAGCGTCGCGTCCCGCCGGCACGACCAGGTAGCGTTATGGGGCCGCCCGTGGTACCGACCGACATGGACCGACCGATCGACTACGGCACCTTCGAGGAGGGCCGTGGCACCAACTACTTCACCCTCGACCGCGCGCTCCGCCGGGAGGTTCGGCGCGTGTACCCCGACGACCGCCTCGCTCGCGGCGAGGCGTTGCTGGACGAGTTCGGCGAGCACGTCGCGACCACGATCGCGGACAACGCCGACACCGTCGACGATCACGGGCCACAGTTGCACACCTACGACCGCGACGGCGAGGTGCAGAATCGCGTTGAGTACCACCCCGCGCAGACCGAGAACGAGCGCCTGGCGTACGGCAACGGCGCGGTCGCCGACAGCTTCGAGGCGCCGCCCGGCGACGACGACCCCCTCCCGTTCGCCCACATGCTGGCGATGGGCTACCTGCTGTCGTACGCCGATCCGGGCTTCTACTGTCCGGTGTCGATGACCGCCGGCGCCGCGCTGGTGCTCGACAAGTACGGCGACGAGCCGCCGCTGGGAGCGTACTACGAGCGCCTGGTCAGCCGCGACCCCGACGAGGTGATCGAGGGCGCGATGTTCCTCACCGAGAAGCAGGGCGGCAGCGACGTCGGCGCCACCGAAACGACCGCCGAGCACGTCGAAGAGAACCGCTACGAACTCACCGGCGAGAAGTGGTTCTGCTCGAACATCGACGCCGAGGGGACGCTCGCGCTGGCCCGGACGCCGGACGCGCCCGAGGGCACGGCGGGGCTGTCGCTGTTCCTGGTGCCCCACACCGTGGACGGCGACCTGAACGACCAGCTGTACCGCCGGCTGAAGGACAAACTCGGCACCATCTCCGTCCCCACCGGCGAGGTCGAGCTCCGTGGCGCGACGGGGTACCTGATCGGCGAGGAGGGCCGCGGGTTCACGTACATGACCGACATGCTGAACCTCGAACGCCTCTCGAACGCCGTCGCCTCCTGTGGCATCGTCGGGCGGGCGCTGCTGGAGGCGAAGGTCCACGCCGAAACCCGCGAGGCGTTCGGGAGCCCCATCGCGGAGTACCCGCTGATGAAGGCCGATTTGGTGGACCTGGCGGTCGACCACGAGGCGATGACGGCCTACGCCTTCGACGCGGCGCGGGCGTTCGACCGCCGCGAACGAGAGAGCGACGAGGACGCGTACCGCCTGATGCGGGCGCTGATCCCCGTCGCGAAGTACCGCCTCGGCCGGATGGCGGTCGACGCGGCCTCCTACGCGATGGAGATTCTCGGCGGGGACGGCTACGTCGACGACTTCGTCACGAACCGCCTGCTCCGGGACGCGCAGGTGCTGCCCATCTGGGAGGGCACCTCGAACATCCTCTCGCTGGACCTCCTGCGCGCGCTCGACCGCGAGGACGCCCACGAACCGCTGCTCGCCCGCATCGGCGACTACTGCGACCGCGCCGAGCACCCGTTCCTCGCCGACCTGGCCGACGAGGTTCGCGAGGCCCACTCGGACCTGGCGACCGCGATGGCGACGCTAGCGACCGAGGACACCGAGTACGCCCAGCTGAAGGCCAAGGACCTCGCGGACCTGGTGTTCGACACCTACACCGCCGCCTTGCTGGTCGCACAGGCCCAGGACCGCATCGACGAGGCCGACGACGGCCGGCTGGCGGTCGTCGCCGACCGCTTCGTCGCGCGGCACTTCCGCGAGTCTGCCGACCGCGGCGTGACCGACGGCGACCGCGCCCCTCTGGCGTTCGACGACGCGGTCGTCCGCTACGCGCGGGTGGACCCAGACGAACTGACGCCGTCCGTGCCGGCCGACGACTGAGTCGGGCCGTAACCTTTGAGTCGGCGTTCTCCCACGGGTGATTCGTTCATGATCGACCGACGGCGGTTGCTGGCGACCATGGGTGGGCTCGTCGGGGTCGGGGGGTTCGCGTCGGCCACCCAGGGTCGCGACGGTGCGACGGGAGGATCGATGGCTCTGTCTCACGCGACCGAGCGCCGGGTCGCCCCCGGCGACACGCTCTGGGCGTTCGAGGGCGACGGCTCGTTCCGGTCGTCGCCGACGGTCGTCGACGGCACCGTGTACGCCGGGACGACGAACCGAACCCTGTACGCCGTCGACGCCGAAACCGCGACCGAGCAGTGGCGGTTTCGGGTCGGCCCCGAACCGCCCGAGCGAGACAAGGCGGAGGGCATCTGGGCGCCCCCACATGTGAAGGGCGGCCGGGTGTTCGTCGGGGCGAACGACTACAACGTGTACGCGCTGGACGCCGACAGTGGCGACGAACTGTGGCGGTACGAGACCGACAGCCACGTCTACTCCTCGCCGACGGTCGTCGACGGGGTGCTCTACGTCAGCGGCCGCGACAAGGGGATGTACGCGCTCGACCCAGCGACCGGCGAGGAGTTGTGGGCCAACGAGATCGGCATCTCCGGTGCCTCGCCCTCGGTGGTCGACGGCAGCGTCTACAGCGGGTCGTACACCATCGGTGGCGCGGCAGGCGGAAAGATCGCCTCGTTCGACGCCGAGACGGGCGACGAGGAGTGGCGGTACGAGGGCGTCGACAGCTGCTCGTCGCCGACGGTCGTCGACGGCACGGTGTTCACTGGGGCGCTCGACGAGTACGTGTACGCGCTGGACGCCGACACCGGCAAGCTGACGTGGCGGACGGCACTCCCCGGGTCGCAGGACATCGCCAGCCCGACGGTGAAAGACGGAACGGTGTTCGTCACTGGGTGGGGGAGCGAGGTGGGGCTGCGCGCGCTCGACGCCGACACCGGCGAGCAGGTGTGGCACGCCCCAACCTACTCCGCTGGGCACCAGTCGCCGACGGTCGTCGGTGACTCCGTGTTCGTCGTGAACCAGAACGGCGTCGCGTACGCCGTCGACCGGGCGACCGGCGAGGTTCGCTGGGAGCGTCGCCTGCACGACGGACCCATCCAGAACGCGACCCAGGGCTCGGCGGTCGTCGTCGACGGGGTCCTGTTCGCCGGCGGCGAGGACGAACGCCTCCGTGCGGTCGCGACCGACGTGGACGGCTCCAGCGACGGCTCGCGGGTCCGCGACGGCGTACTGAACCACCACCACTCCTGGGCCGGCACCGAGCCGCAGACGCTGGACGTCGAGCGAACCCAGGAGACGACCACCTCGCCAGCGACGACCACCTCGGCACCCGAGTCGGGGTACGGCGACTGGTTCGAGGGGGTCGACAACTACCGCGGCACCGTCGACCGCCGCGGCGAGTCGACGGTGACGGTGGCCGTCGGCGCCGGCGAGAACGGCACCGCGTTCTCGCCCGCCGCGGTCCTCGTCGACCCGGGGACGACCGTCCGCTGGGAGTGGACCGGCGAAGGCGGGAGTCACAACGTCGTCTCACGGGACGAGAGCGTCCGCAGCGACACCACCGACGAGGCGGGCTACACCGTGTCGGCGACGCTGGAGCGCGACGGCGTGTTGCGGTACTTCTGTCGGCCGCACCGCCCGGCGGGGATGAAGGGTGCGGTCGCCGTCGGGAGCGTCGACGACGAACTGGTCGCCCCCAGCGACGCCGAGGGGACGCCGACGGCGGAGACGGCGGAGACGACGACGGAGGGCCGCCCGGCGACGACCGGTGACGCGCCCGACGGGACGGCGACCGCGACAGACGGCTCCGGCGGCAGCCCGGGCCTGGGGGTGCTCGCCGCGCTCGCCGGGCTCGGCGGTGCGGGCTACCTCCTCGGCGACCGCGACGAGGAGTGAGACGGCGCTCGCGCGCTGCTCCGACAGCGGCCCGCCCGACTCGACGCCCGGACAACGAGACGCCGAGACGCGTCTGCGTCGCCCGGAACTCCTCGCGTGGCGCCAGCGGTCGAACCCCGGTCCGGCCGAGGGGGCCGACCGCCGGCGATCGGTGGCTCGCCATCAGGTTCAAGCCCCGTCTCGCGAAACTTCGGTTGGATGCGTGACATGATCGACGAGTCGACGACGCGACGGGCGTTGCTGGCCGGGGCGGGATCGCTGACGGTGGGGCTGGCGGGCTGTCTGTCGGAGCTGCCGCTGGGCGGCGACGACCGGCGCGAAGGACACCGAATGGCTGGCGCGGACCCGGCACGGTCCGGAATCGCTCCAGCGCGGATCGAGGGCGAGCCGTCGGTGGACTGGCGGATTGAGGTGGGTGGAGCGGTGCGGGCGGCGCCGGTCACCGACGGCGACGCGGCGCTCGTCGGCCGGCGGGACGGCGTGCTCGCGAGCCTGGCCCTCGGAGACGGTCGGGAGCGGTGGCGCGCCGACATCAGGGGCGACCTCCGGGCGGCCCCGGCGCTGGGCGAGCGACGGGCGTTCGCCGGCGACACGGCAGGGCACATCGCCGCCATCGACCTCGACAGCGGCGAGCGGGACTGGTCGATCAGCGACGGCGACACGGTGACGGCGCCGCTGGCGGTCGCCGACGGCCACGCCTACCTCGCAGCCGGGAGCCTCCTGTGTGCGCTCGCCGCGGACGGCGGGAGCGAACGGTGGGCGACCGACCACCGGCACCTGATCGCGCCGACGTTCGCGCTCTCGGACGACGCGCTGGTCGCGGTCGGCGGCGGGTCGCTGGTCGCGCTCGACCGGCGCACCGGCGGCGAACTGTGGCGAGCGGATGCACCGGCCGCGGCGGGCGTTCCGACCGTCGCGGACGGCCGCGTCGTCGTCCCGCACCGCGACGGCGTGACCGTCCACGAGGCCGACGGCGGCGCCCAGGTCTGGTCGGTCGGGCTCGACGCGCCCACCGACCGCGTCGCCGTCGCCGGCGAGTCGGTCCTGCTGGGCGACGGGACGCGGGCGCTCTCGCTGTCGCTTTCCGACGGCTCCGTGGGGTGGGAGCGGGACCTGGGCGGGACCGCTGGCGCGCCGACGGTCGCGGGCGGCCTGGCGCTGTTCGGCGCCGGTGAGGGCCTCGCGGCGCTGGCGCTGTCGGGGGGCGCCGAGCGCTGGCGGGTCGGCGTCGGCGGCCCGGTCGAGCGACCACCGGCGGTCACCGAGCGCGGCATCGTCGTCGCGGCGGCCGACGGCACGGTCGCCCGCCTGCGCTGACCGGGGCGGTGGCCCGCTCGCTTTCCGGCCGCGGCACAACCCATATCCCGCCGCCGGGCGACGGTGACGGCATGGAACTGTTCCGTCCAGCGCCCGAGCAGTTCGCGGACGTGCCGGGGTTCGACTACGAGCCGTCGTTCGTGGACGTCGGCGCGGCGACGCCCGCCGACGAGGAGGTTTGGATGTCGTACGTCGAGGCCGGCGACGGCCCGGAGACGTTCCTCTGCCTGCACGGCGAGCCGACGTGGTCGTACCTCTATCGGAAGATGCTCCCGACCCTGGCCGAGCGCGGGCGGGTGGTCGCACCGGACCTGCTGGGGTTCGGGCGGTCGGACCGGTTCACCGACCGCGACGCCTACAGCGTCCAGTTGCACTACGACGCGCTTGCCGCGTTCGTCGACGAACTGGACCTCACCGACATCACGCTGGTCTGTCAGGACTGGGGCGGCCTCCTCGGGCTGTCCTACGCCGCGCACAACCCGGAGCGCTTCGCGCGGCTCGTGCCGATGAACACCGGCCTCCCCGACGGCACCCAGCCCATCCCGGACGTCTGGTTCGACTTCGCCGAGGTCGTCGAGACCGCCGACGACCTCGACCTGGGCCGCATCGTCGACAAGGCGCTGGTCCGGGACGTGGACGAGGCGGTGCTCGACGCCTACCGCGCGCCGTTCACCACCGAGGGCTCGAAGGCCGCCGCGCGAACGTTCACCGGCCTCGTCCCGAAGGAGCCCGACGACCCCGGCGCGGCCCTGCTCCGGGAGTCGAAAGAGCGCCTCGCGGAGTGGGAGAAACCCGCGTTCGTCCTCTTCGGCGACAGCGACCCCATCTTCCACGGCGCGCGGGACCCCCTGCGCGAGTTGATCCCGACCGCCAGCGAGCAGCCCGACGTGTGGGTCGAGAACGCGGGGCACTTCCTCCAGGAGGACGCCGGCGAGGCCGTGGCCGAGCACATCGTGGACTTCGTCGACCGGACGTGACCGGATGGGCTCGACCGAGCATCGCACGGCGAGCACGGGGCCACCGCCTCGAAACCTCCGGCCCCTTCGACCTCGATCGTACCGACCGACCATCCGCCGCGGGTGGGACTGAAAGGGGCGACCCGCTTCGGGACGCACGGCGACGCAAGCACTGCAGCGAGGCCGCGAGGCCGAGCGAAGCGCACAGCGAGCCGCGCGAGCGAAGCGGGTCGGGGCTTTCGAGGCGGTGGTCGTGTTTCGTCCATCGAGAGAGGGTGAGCGGGCGGCGATTGGAGCGTGCGGTCGGGGATAGAGGTAAGAGTCGGGCGGGCGAATCGCGGGGCATGGTCGAAGTCATCGGCTCCGTGCTCGCGTTCGTGGTCGCGCTGCTGGTCGGGGGGCTGGCGATCTACCTCAGCGCCCGCGTCGTCGCCGGCGTCGACAGCTACGAGCGCGCGGTCGTCACCGCGCTGCTGGGGGCGCTCGCGTGGGCGGTGACCGCCTGGGTGCCCCTGATCGGGTCGCTGTTGGCGCTGCTGGCGTGGGTGTGGGTCATCAAGTGGCGCTACCCCGGCGGCTGGACCGACGCCGCGATCATCGGCCTCGGGGCGTGGCTCGCCGCCCTGGTGATCCTGTTCGCGCTCAGCACCGTGTTGCAGATCGACGTGGGGGCGTTCGGAGTGCCTGGGGCGTAGCGTCAGTCGAGAACCTGTTCCAGAACTCTTCCGAGGTGGGCCTCCAGTTCCGACGCCTGCAGTATCTTGATCGAACGCTGTTCGTCCAGCGACGCCGTCTCGACGTCGTCGAGGTCCTGAATCACGAGAACGCCGTTCCAGCCGTCGCCGAACGCGTCTTCGCCGTCCGGAAACACGTACTCGTTCTCTCGGCGAAGGAAAGCGAGGTACTCCAGCGTCTCCTTGATGCCGGAACGGATCGTCTCCGCACGCGAGGAGTATTTGACCTCGGTGATCAGGTACTCCCAGCGGTCCTCCGACCGAACTTCGAGGACGATCACGTCCGGTCGCCCGCTCTTGAGTTCGAACTCCCGATCGGTGAAGTACGCCTCCGCGACTGACCGAGACTCTCGCACGACCAGATCGGAGCGAGACAGTTCCTCTTCGCCCTGTTCCAGCGGCTCCGGTTTGAACGACAGGTCGCGATCACTCCCCGATTGGTCGTGGTAGAGGACGATCTCCTCGTCGTCCGACGCGATTCTCGCGATCTCCTGACGGCTCGACTCGATGGTTTTCATCTCGAAGGACTCCTCGCGCAACGACTCGATGGTCGAGACGTACCGGAACAGCGTGTACAGTTCGAACAACGTCTCCTCGTCGTCGGGCGTGATCGTCGTCTCGTCGAGCAACTCCCGAATCGCGTCGGGATCGCCGGCCCTGCTATCTCGGTGATCCGACAACAGCGACGCCGCCTCACGGTACAGGGAGCTCCGCGACTCGCTCGCCCGCTGGAGCATCCGCTCGGTCGGTTCGTACTCCTCGGGGTCTCTGATCCGCGTGACGTGGACGTTGCGGTCGAAGATTCTGCGGAGCGTGTCGACGAGTTCGAGATTCTCCCGCCAGCGATCGGTGACCCAGTCGTATTCCCGTTCGAGGTACTCCTGACAGTCCTCCAGCGTGTCGTAGATCACCGCGAGCAACCGCTTCAGGACGAGGTTCTCCGCGACATCGTAGTCGCGAGTCCGGTCTGTGCAGACGAACAGCGAGCGATCGGTCGGGTTGGTGGAGTACCGCTCTCGGACGGTCGCGTTCCAGTCGATGCGGCCCCTGATGCCGCCGCGAGAGCGCGTCTGTACGTCTCGCGTCTGCGTCTTGATCGACCGGACTCGTTGCGGGAGTTCCTCAACGAACGACACGACCTCCGGGCGGAGGACGAAGTGGAGGTCGACGAGTTTCTCGTACTCGGCGAAGCGTTCGTCCAGTTCGTCGGGCTTGAGTTCGGCCGCCAGCCGTCGCTCGGGGAACGAGCCGCGCATCACGTACGCGAGGACGTCCGTCGTGAGTTCGTCGAGCAGTTCGTCCCTGTTCATTCCGGCGTTACCTGCAGCACGTCGCGAGCGAGGTGGCGCAGACGGTCACCTTCGACCGCGTCCAGCCCCGCGAGTTTGCTGACGATCCGCTCCCGACGGGGGACGCCCTCCAGTTGGGGGAACACGTAGTTCGTGATCGCCGCCGTGAGCGATCGTCGGAGCGGCGCGTCGGACTGCTCGACGTGTCCGAGGATGTCCTGCACGATCGCTGGGCCGATCTTTCGGTCGTCGATCGCCGTATTCGTCCGGTGCCAGACGGCTGCGACCGCCGCGAGCGTCGTCTCGTCGGTGTCTATTTGCCAACGTTGCGCGTACTCGTCAAGCAGTTCGGTTTGCTCTGATCTGTCCTCCGGAATCTCCGGCGCGTCGACGTGGACGAACGCGAACCGACGCATGAAGGCGTAGGACATCTCGTACAGGGAGGTCTTGTCGTAACTGTTCATCGTGGCGACAAGGCGCCAGGACTCGGGCATCACGTACCTGTGGTCGGTGAGGTCGGTGCTGTTGTCGTCGCTCGCCGGGACGACCTCGATTTCCTTGCCGTCGCGCTTGAACGGTAACTGTACCGCCTGTCCCGACAGGAGCGTGAACAGCTGGCCGAACGACTTGTCGATGTCGGCGCGGTTGATCTCGTCGATGATCAGCGGCTCGTTGCGCTGGCTCCCGTTCCGCTTGAACCGTCGCAACACCTGCCCAGGTTCGAACGAGAGGTCCTCGCCGCCGTCGTCGTCGGGCATGTAGCCGCCGACGGTCTCGAACGTCGACCAATCGGCCGTCGCCGTGGTCATCTCGAAGCCGGTGTACAGGTCCGGGCGCTCGTCGGTGAGGTGCCGACAGACTGCACGGGCGATCTCGGTCTTCCCAGTTCCGGGCGGTCCCGTGAGGACGACGTGTTTTCCCACGTTCAGCGCCGACTCGATCTGGTCGACGATCTCTTCGGGCTCGTCGTCGGGGAAGTACAGGTCGTCGAGAATCGACTCCGGGACGGTGATCAAGAGGTCGGCGTTGACATCGATGCCTGGCGTCCCTTCGCCTCCTCCGTCTTCGGTCAACCCCTCCACGGAACCGTAGCGGCCACGGATGCCCCCGATCCCCATCTCGTTGAGCGGACTGAACCCCAGCGGAAAGTCCCTGCCGTAACCCGCGAGATCGTGGAGTTCGCTCGCCGAGACATCGATCTCGACGGGGTCGTCCAGGTAGATCACGCACACCCACGGCTCGCCGTCCTCGTGGTTGGGCCAGATGTCACGGCCCAACGACTCTTTTTTCTCCGTGTCCAGCACCTCGACGGCGTGCTGGTACGTTCCGTCCCGGTAGAAGAGGAGGTAGTCACCGGGGTCGATGCCGCTCCACTCGCCCTCTACGGTCTCTTTCGTCCCCCACAGTCGAACGGGCTCCGTGTCGGGGTGTTCGTCGCTGTGCCGTGCCACTCGATCCGCCGAGACCCCCTCGACGACCGTTCGGCGGAAGTTCTCTTGGGCGGCGGCATTCGCGTACGGAGCGAGGAACACACCCGGGCCGTCGTAAGCCATCGATGCGACAGGGGTCTGGTGGGAGCGTTAAGTGTGTTTGGACCGACGAGCGGAGAACAGCCCGGGATTCAACACCGAAAACGCGACCAACCCTGGCGTGATTCTTACCCCTCACGACACCGCGACCTGTCGACTGTGTGGTCATACGCTGCTGTACGGCGTGAAAGAGGAGCCGACCGGGTGGAAGGTGCTCGTCGAGTGTGGTGGCGACGGCTGTTCGGTCGAGCGAAGCGTCGGGAGGGTCCCGGCGTCGACCGTGGACGGACGCGACGCCGTGTACGAGCGCGCGGAGGCGATGGTCACACGTCTCTGAGAACCCCCAATCGCTCCCTTTTTACCACTCCCCGCGACTCTCTGTGAGCATGAGCGCGCCGTGGAGCGAGTGGGACCACATCGTCAAGCTCGACCCAGACAAGGACCTGGTCGGGGACGAGACCTACGAGGACGTGATGCAGACGGGCACGGACGCCATCGAGGTCGGGGGGACCCTGGACGTCACCGCGGACAAGATGCTGCGGGTGATCGACGCCTGCAAGAAGTACGACGTGCCGCTGTACCAGGAACCGAACGATCCCACCGTCGTCGTGGACGACGAGGACCTGGACGGCTATCTCGTCCCGACGGTGCTCAACACCGACGACCCCTTCTTCCTCGTCGGCGCGCACAAGGAGTGGACCCGCCTCGCAGAGGTACCCTGGGCCAAGACGACGCTGGAGGCGTACATCGTGCTGAACCCCGAGGCCTCCGTCGCGAAGTTCGCCCAGGCCGACTGCGAGCAGTCCGCCGAGGATGTCGCCGCGTACGCGCGGGCCGCCGAGCGCTTCTTCGGCCAGGAGATCGTCTACGTCGAGTACTCGGGCACCTTCGGCGATTCGGAGAAGGTCGCCGCCGCCGCCGACGCCGTCGACGACGCCACGCTGTTCTACGGCGGCGGCATCGACGGCTACGACGCGGCCTACGAGATGGCCAGCCACGCCGACGCCGTCGTCGTCGGCGATCTGGTCCACGAGGCGGGGACCGACGCGGTCCGGGAGACCGTCCGCGGCGCGAAGGACGCCTAGGAAGAATTCTAACCGAGCCGACCAACGAATCGGCGCTTCGGTACGGCTCTGATGGGACTACGACTCTCAACGACGACAACGACGTGACCGCCCCGGATGCCCCCTCGGGCTCGCCCGTGCTGACTCGCTGCGCTCCTCGGTCGCTTCGCTCCCTGTGGTGCTTGCGTCCTCAGCACGGGCGACCCCTCACCGGGAGACCGGAGGTCTCCCGAGCAATCGGGCGCTGCGCGCCCGATGACGGCCCCTTCCAGTCCCACCCGTGGTGGTCGGTTGCGGCTGCTGTCATGGATCAGAAGGCCAATCGCGCGGATGGCCGATACCCTCTTACCGAGTCCCGACGACCACAGCGCAGAGGCAACCCGCATGACGAGCGGACTGGCACCGCTGATCGCCGGCATCTGGACCGAGGCGGGCTACGAGACGACGATCAGCCACCGCGACGGTCAGACGTACGTCCTCGCGGAGCACGCCGCCGCGGGCACGTACGACCTGCTGTGGGTGCTCGACCCCGGCACGGAGCTCACCGTCGACGGGATCGAACGCTACCGATCGCGCATCGCGACCCTCGACGTCGAGGACGCCTACGCCGTCACCGCCGCGTCGCTGGACCCGCAGGTCGTCGAGCGGGCGGCCCGCCACGGCATCGAGGCCGTCGGGGTCGAGACCCTGCGCTCGCTGGCCGACGAGAGCGGGGTCGGCCAGGACGCCGTCGACGCGGCGCTGGCGACCACCGTCGGCGCCGACGCCGACGACGAGGGCGACGACACCGAACGCGGCCCCGACACCGTCGGCGCCGACCCCAGCGACCCCGACACCCAGGCGGAGATTCGCCGCCGGATGGCGGTCATGATGGGCGAGGTGGACCCCGACGACGACCCCGAAACCGAGGGTGACGACGGCGAGCGACCGGACGACGGGGTGGTCCCGGCCGCCGAGGCCGGCGCCGCGGCCGGCGCCGACGGGGAGCGAGCCGCGGATCACGACGCGTCGGACGACGCGGACGGCACCGAGGCGAACGACACGGGCGGTGGCGAGGCGGAGACGGCCGCCGACGAGACCGACGACGATCCGTTCGGCGACGACGACGAACTCGACTCGATGGGCAGTTCCGACCTCCCGGGAGACGGCCTGCCCGAAGACCCGACCGGGAGCAGCGACGACGGTGTCGACGGCCCGCTCAGTTCCCGGCGTGGCCTGATCACCGGCGGCGTCGCGGCGGTGCTGTCGGCGGGCGTGTTGGACTTCGCGGTGTTCAACCTCTTCCTCGGGAGCGGTGGCGGCGGGCTCCCGGCGTACAACGAGACCCGCGTGAAGGCCGACGCGGCGACGGTCCCCCCGGACGCGGTGCTGGCGGCACCAGACCAGTGGACAGACGAACCGGTGACCTACGACCCGGCCGTCGTGGAGACCGTCGAGAAGAGTGGCGGTCTCTGGTCGGTGACGTTCGCGGTCGAGGGGGGCCGAATCGTCGGTCGGTGGGATGGCGACGAACCGTCGGTCGGCACGCCGTACGCCGTCTGGGGCGTCCTCACCGGGACCACGACCGTCGACGGGAGCGAGGTCCCGCAGATGGACGTCGTGGACGTGACGACCGGTGGCGGGAGTGAGGGTGGCGGTGGCTCGGGGACGACCACCGGTGGAACCACGGCCGCGGGCGAGAGCACGGCCCCCGGCGGCACCACGACCGCCAACGGCGGGTGAACGGCCTCGTCGCCGTTCGACACGTCACCACACCACAGACGACCGAATGGTTTCTTTTAAGCCGGGGCCTCGGTTACACAGAGTCATGCTAACCGATCGAGTGCACGCAGCGGACGCCGAGCCCGGCGAGACCGTGACCGTCGCCGGCTGGGCCCACGAGATTCGCGACCTGGGCGGAATCGCCTTCCTCATCGTCCGGGACGCGACGGGCAAGATTCAGGTGAAGTTCGAGAAAGACGAGATGGACGACGACCTCGTCGAGACCGGGACGGAGGTCACCCGCGAGAGCGTCGTCCGGGTCGCCGGCGCCGTCGAGGAGGAACCGCGCGCGCCGACCGGCGTCGAGATCGTCCCCGAGGAGGTCGAGGTCGTCGCCGCCGCCGACCCCGAACTCCCGCTGGACCCGACCGGCAAGGTCGACGCGGACCTCTCGACGCGGCTGGACAACCGCACGCTGGACCTGCGCGCCCCCGAGCGCAAGGCCATCTTCGAGATTCGCGCCGAGGTCCTGCGTGCGATGCGCGAGCACTTCCGCACCGTGGGTTGTACGGAGATCAACACGCCGAAGATCGTCGCCACCGGCACCGAGGGCGGCACGGAGCTGTTCCCGATCACCTACTTCGGCCGCGAGGCGTTCATGAACCAGAGCCCGCAGCTGTTCAAGCAACTGATCGCCGGCTCCGGCGTCGAGCGCGTCTTCGAGATCGGCCCGATCTTCCGCGCCGAGGAGCACAACACCCCCCGGCACCTCAACGAGGCCATCTCGATCGACTTCGAGGGAGCGTTCTGCGACGGCCGCGACGCGATGGACGTGGCGGAGGGCCTGATCACCGCCGCCTACGAGGCTGTCGCCGAGAACTGCCAGGACCAACTCGAACTGCTGGACCTCGCCGACGACTTCTCGGCCCCGGACGGCGAGTTCCCGCGGCTCTCCTACGAGGAGGCGATCGAGCGCATCAACGCCACCGGCGAACTCGACGAGCAGCTCGTCTGGGGCGACGACCTCCCCACGGAGGGCGAGCGCGCGCTCGGCGACGACGTCGGCCAGCACTACTTCATCACCGACTGGCCCAGCGAGATCAAGCCGTTCTACATCAAGGACCACGACGGCGACGACACGCTGTCGACGGGCTTCGACATGATGCACCCCGAGATGGAACTGGTCTCGGGCGGCCAGCGTGAGCACCGCTACGACCACCTCATCGAGGGCTTCGAGCAGCAGGGGCTGGACCCCGAGCAGTTCGCCTACTACACCGAGATGTTCCGCTACGGGATGCCGCCCCACGCCGGCTTCGGCATGGGCGCCGAGCGCGTCGTGATGACGATGCTCGGTCTGGGCAACATCCGCGAGGCGGTGCTGTTCCCGCGAGATCGGCAGCGTCTGTCACCCTAGGTGACGTCGGTGCCCGCCGAGCGGGAGCAGGGAACGAATCTGCGATTCGTGACCGTGTTCCCGCGAGATCGGCAGCGTCTGAGTCCCTGAGACGCGAGGTCGCGCAGCGACCTCGGAAACACGAGCGGTGAGCGCAGCGAGCCGCGAGCGACGAAGACCTGGCGAGCCAGCGAGACGAGCGCAGTGAGTCTCGCAGGATCGGCAGCGACTGTCACCGTAGGAAGCGAGGTCGCGCAGCGACCTCGGAAACGCGAGCGGTCGCTCCACGACTCCACGACGAGCGTCTCCTCGAGCTCACCCGCGGTACCCGTCGCCGTCCACGACGATGACGCGGGTCGCGCCCGACGCGGTCGTGATGCGGACGGTCAGTTCCGCGTCATCGGGGACCGATCCGGCGTCGAAGCGGATTGTGAACCGGTCGGCGTCGTCGGTGAGCACCGGTTCGGTGTTGCCGTCGTCCTTGATCGGCTCGACGACGAACGTCTCGCGAGGCTCGGGTGCGCCAGCGGACGCGTAGGTCAGCGTCGTGGCGTTCGTCGGGCCGACGACGGCGACCGTCGCGTCCGCGAGGTCGACGCTGTCCGATCCCGCCCCGACGCCGACGGTGACGGTGTAGACGCCGCTCTCGTCGGCCGACTCGCTGCTGGACACCGCCCCGAGCCGCAGCTGGTCCGGGAGTCCCTCCCTCGCGGCGGCCGGACCGATCCGGAGCACCTCGCCGACGTCGGCGTCGCCGTCGTCGACGACGGTCACCGTGTCGGCGTCGGTCTGCAGCGTCGCGCCGGTGTCGACGTTCGTCAGTTCGAACACCCCCGGCTCCGGGGTCGTCACCTCGAGGTCGTGGCCGTCATTCAGCTCCAGCGTCGACGAGCCGTCCGACAGCGTGACGTTGCCACCGGAACTCACCGCGACGGTCCGGGCGGTCCCGCTGTCCTCTCGAAGCTTGTCACTCCGGGGGAACGCCTCGATGCGGAACGGACTCCCCTCGGTGAGCGAGAGGGTGGTGCCCTCGTAGGAGAGATCGAGCGTATCTCCGTCGCCGTCGTCGACGACCGCGAACTCCTCGATCGACGCCGACGTTCCGTTGTCGACGTTCCGGATCGTCCCGTTGCCGTGGTAGAATCGCAGGCGTTCGCCGTCAGCCACCCTGAGGCTGTCCTCGCCGTCCGTGATGGTGACGGCCCCGTCGCCGCCGGTGACGCTCGCGCTCACGAGGTCGGCGTTGAACGTCTCGAACCGCGAGAGCGTGGCCGTCACCGCGAACGACGCCCCCTCTGCTGCGGTCACCGACGACCCGTCGTAGGACAGCGTGAGGGTCTCGGTCCCGGCGTCGCCGTCGTCGACGACCGCGATGCTGCTCGCAGTGGGCAACCGCTCGCTGGTGTTCACGTTCTTCAGCGCGACGGCGTCGCTCCCGGGAGAGTGGCTCACTCCTCGGAGAACGTGACCGTCCTGAACGGTGATCTGCTCCCCGTCGGCTTCGAGCACGACATCGCCCGGACCATCGACGGCCGCCGTCAGCGGTTCGTCCCAGTCGGACGATAGCGAGGTCCCGCCGTTCGACAGCGTGGTGGTCCGGTTCGCGACGCTGACGTTGCGCGAGGCGAGCTCGTACTCCTCGACGATTCGGGTGTCGCGCTGCTGGACGGAGAACACGGACACGCGCTGGACGACCTGGTCGGTGCTCTGCTCGCCGGTGATTGAGGCGGCGTTCTGGAGCGATCCGGTCGTCCCGAGCAACACCGTCACCGCCAGCATCGCGACGATGATCAGCGCGATGAACACGACTAGGCTCTCGATACCCACCTGTGCACGTCGGTCGTCGTGCTCGGTGTCGCGCCCGCCCTCGCCGGCCATCCTGAACGTTCCGGGATCATCTGTCGATCCCCTATAACTTTCGGCCGCGGGAGGGCGAGGGAGTGGGGCGACCCCGACCGCACCGGCGTTTCGTTCCGAAACCCCTAACTCTCGGGACCGAGCCACGCCGATGCATGGAGGCGGGCCGGCGCAGCGTCGTGCTGTACTACGCCTACAAGGCGACGAAAGCCTCGGAGTTCTACCGTCCGGTGATGTACCTCTACTTCCTCTCGCAGGGGCTGTCCTACACCGATATCGCGGTGCTGGAGGCGATGTACAACCTGACGACGGTGCTGGGCGAGATTCCGACGGGCTACGTCGGCGACCGCGTGGGCCGGCGCAACAGTCTCCTGATCGGGACCGGACTCATCACCGCCACGCTCGTCGCCATCGCCGGCGTCACCCGACTGCCCGACGCGCTCGCCTTCCCCGCGCTGGCGGTCCTGTACGTCTGCTGGTCGATGGGGTACAACTTCCGGTCTGGCAGCGAGGACGCGTGGCTGTACGATACGCTGACGGCGGACCTCTCGGAAGACCGGTTCACGCACGTCCGGGGGCGCGGCGAGTCGGTGGCGCTGGCGGTCGGCGTCGTCGGGAGCGTCGCCGGGGGCTACCTCGGTGGAATCGCGCTGGCGATTCCCTTCCTCGTCGCGGCGGGGGTCACGAGCCTCGGCCTCGTGGCGCTGCTGGCGATGGGCGAACCCGAACGCGGCGACGGCGACGACGGCACGCTCGGTGTCCGCGAGGGACTGGGCATCGTCCGCGACGTGCTCTCCCGGGAGCGCGTGCGGGCGTTCGTCCTCTACTACTTCGTGCTGTTCTCGGCGGTCTCCTATCTCGTGTTCATGTTCCTCCAGCCGACGCTGGAGGTGGTGCTGACCGACCTCGGCCTCCCCGACGGGCAGGTCGAGTCGGCGCTGGGGTGGTACTACGCCGCGATCAGCCTCGTCTCGGCGGGGCTGAGCTACCACGCCGGCACCATCGAGGAGCGCCTGGGGATTCGGGCGTGGTTCCTCGCGATCCCGATCCTCGCCGGGGTCGGCCTGCTGGGCATCGCGGCGCTGCCGCTGGTGGCGATCCCGGTGCTCTTGCTGGTGCGAGCGGTCGCCGAGACGACGACATCTCTCGCGAGCAGGTACGTCAACGACCGCATCCAGTCGACCGGCCGCGCGACGGTGCTGTCGGCGATGGCGATGGTCAGCGGCCTGACCGTGATCCCGTTCCAGTTCGCCAGCGGCGGTCTCTCGGACGCCACCTCGCCCGGGCTCGCGCTGGCGGCGGCCGGCGCCGTGCTGATCGCCGGGAGCCTCGCGGTGCTGGCCTGGGAGTCGCCGTTCGGGGACGAGATGTCGGCGGCGTCGGCGGCCGACTGACCGTTACAGTTCGAAGGATTCGTCGCCGTCCAGGACGTGGACCTCGGCGTCGCTGCCGACCCCCCGGACCTCGCTCTCGAACTGTTCGGTGTCGATCTCGATGGGCGGGAACGAGTCGTAGTGCATCGGGAACGCGTGGTCGACGTTCAGCCAGTCGACGGCGACGGCGGCCTGCATCGGCCCCATGGTGAAGTGGTCGCCGACGGGCACGGCGGCGGCGTCGGGTTCGAGGAACGGCGCGATCACGTCGCGCATCTCGGTCATCAGGCCCGTGTCACCGGCGTGGTAGAACGTCGTCGACTCCTCGTCGGAAACCTGCGTGGGCTTGGTGTCCGAGATCACGAACCCCGTGGGCATCCCGACGTCGTGCTCGTACCCGGTGTTCAGGCCGTTGGTGTGGTCTGCACGGTGCATGGTCACGAACGCGTCGCCACACTCGACGGTGCCGCCGATGTTCATGCCGATCGCGTCGTCGAAGCCCATCTCCTCGGAGACGTACTCGGTGATCTCCGGCGTCGCGACGACCGTGGCGTCGGCGAACGCCCCGGCGTGGGCGATGTGGTCGGCGTGGCCGTGCGTGAGCAACACGAAGTCGGGCGTCTCGACGGCTTCTGGTTCGAGGTCGGTCTTCGGGTTGTCGAAGAAGGGGTCGATCAGGAGGTCGGTTTCGCCGAGCGATACGTGCCAGGTGGAGTGTCCGTGCCAGGTGAGTTCCATTGCGGTCGGAACTTCGACCGGCGCCCACTTGAAAGTCGGCGCGCCGGCGAACGCGTCGGGCGGGTCCGGTGGAACTTTGTCGTCGCCGGGCGCACTCGCGACGTATGGCGACAGACATCTGGGAGGCGCTGACGGGGATCGCCGCCGTCGCGACGCTCGGCGTCGGCGTCCTCGTCGCGATCCTGTTCGGCCTGTTCGAGGCCGCCATCGTCTTCGTCGTCGGCTGGCTGTTGCTGGTGCCGGTGCTGGGCATCCTCAGCGACGCGATGGGATCGAGCGAGGCGAGCGACGGCATCGAGGCCGCCGTCGAGCAACGCGTCGCCGAGTCGATCGCCGGGCAGAACCGCGACCAAGGCCGTGGGACCGGCGAGGACCCCGTGGCGGCGCTGCGCGAGCGCTACGCTCGCGGCGAACTCGGCGACGCGGAGTTCGAGCGCAAACTGGAACGACTGATCGAGACGGAGGACGTCGAGGTGCCAGACGGCGTCACGCTTGGCGACGTCGACCTCGACCGCGATCGTGAACGCGACCCGGCCTACGAGCGGTGACGCGTCCTCGCGTCGGCGGGCGAGCGCCGATCTCGGTACGGTTTTGTCCGCTGCCGACGAACCCCCGCGCGTGCTGTACCTGGAACTCAGCGACTTCATGATCGAGGTCGACGAGGGGTCGATCAAGAACGTCGGCGGGCCGACGAAGTCCGGCACGGCGAAGCTGTACCACGTCGCGGACGCCGAAGCCCGGGCCTTCGGCGACGACCAAGTGAAGCTGTCCTTCGCAGACGAGGACGGCAGCGAGGTCGAGGTCGCGCTGGACCCCGAGGACGTCGAGGGGCTGCTGGACGATGTGGCCGAAATCCGTGGGGAGACGGGCGTCTTCGAGTGATCTCCGACTCGGTGACGCGCGTCGTATTTCGACAACCGTTTTAGGCCGGGACTGTTCTATGCGATCAAATGGGTTCGTGTATCATCTGCGGTACGTCTGTCGACGGGTACACCTGTTCGAGCCACGAGGAAGACGTCCTCTTCGAGTTCACGGGGTCCCGTCCTGGACAGCTCACGCCCGGTCGGTACTACCGGGGCACCGTCGACGGCTACGCCGACTTCGGCGTGTTCGTCGACGTCGGCGACAGCGTCACCGGCCTGTTGCACAAGAGTGAACTGGACACGCGACTGGAGAGTCTCGGCTGGGAGCCCGGCGACACGGTGTTCGTCCAGGTGACCGGCGTCCGAGACAACGGCAACGTCGACCTCGGCTGGTCGATCCGCCAGGCCGAACGGGAGTTCCGCGGGGTGCTGATCGACGACCCCGAGGGCGACCGACACCCCGACTCCGAAGCGGAGTCGGAATCCGAGTCCGAGTCGGACGGTGGGTCGGGAAACGCGCACGGGGCGGCGCCGGAAGCCGAGACTGACCAGCAGTCTGTCGGCGACGGCGGCACCGCCCCCGAGGCCGGCACCGATCCGAGCGTCGCCGCCGGTGGCGACGGCGGTGGTGGCGCCGCGACGGCCGCAAGCGAGAGCGCCGACGACGCGACCGCCGCGGTCGAGGAGTCCACCGACGACGCCGACGAGGAGGTCCGCGAGACCGGCGACAACCAGCGCGTGACCGTCGAGAGCCTCGACGACCGAATCGGCGAGACCGTCCGCCTGGAGGGGCGGGTCGTCTCGATCCGCCAGACCAGCGGCCCGACCGTGTTCGAACTGCGCGACGAGACCGCCGCCGTCGAGTGTGCGGCGTTCGTCGAGGCCGGCGTCCGCGCCTACCCCGAGGTCGAGGTCGAGGACACCGTGCGCCTGGAGGGCGAGGTCGAGCGCCGCCGCGGCGAACTGCAGGTCGAGACCGAGGCGCTGGTGCGACTCGGCGGCGACGACGCCGCCGCCGTCGAACAGCGTCTGGAGTCGGCCATCGACGCCGAGGCCCGCCCGGACGATCTGGACCTGCTCGCCGAGCACGAGGCCGTCGCCGCCGTCGAGGACCAGTTGCTCGACGCCGCGACGGCGATCCGCCGCGCGGTAATGGAGGAGCGACCCGTGCTGATCCGCCACACCGCCACCGCCGACGGCTACGTCGCCGGCGCGGCCATCGAGCGCGCGGTGCTCCCGCTGCTGGAGGCCGAGCACGCCCGCGAGGACGCCCGGTACCACTACGTCGAGCGCAAGCCGCTGGACGAGGCGGTGTACGACATGGACGCCGCGACCGACGACGCCACCCAGATGCTCGACGACCGCGACCGCCACGACGAGCAGCTGCCGCTGGTCGTGCTGGTCGACGCCGGCAGCACCCGCGAGTCCGAGGACGGCTACCGCCTGCTGGACCTGTACGACGCCGACCGGGTCGTCGTCGACGCCAACCACCCCGACGCGGAGATCGTCGACGCCGTCTCGACGGTCGTCAACCCCGGGCTCGCCGGGGAGTTCGACGACGCGACGACGAGCGCGCTGGCGGCGAACCTCGCCGCGCTGGTGAACGGCGACGTGCGCGAGGAGATCGCCCACCTGCCGGCGGTGAGCTACTGGGACGACGCCCCCGAGGCGTACGTCGACCTGGCCGCGGAGGCCGGCGTCGACGCCGACACCGCCGCCACGCTGCGGGAGGCTGTCGCGCTGGAGGCGTACTACCAGTCCTACAGCGACAAGCGCCAACTCGTCGCCGACGTGCTGTTCGCCCCCGACCGGGACCTGGCCGGGCACGTCAGCGAGCAGTTCCGCGAGAAGTTGGCCGACGAACTCGCGACCGCCCGCGAGAACCTCTCGACGGACGAGGCCCGCGGCATCGAGTTCGCGGTGCTCGACACCGACGCCTACACCCACCGCTTCGACTTCCCGTCGACCGGCCTCCTGCTGGACGAACTGCACCGCTCGGGTCGTGGGGACACCGACGCGACGCTGGTGACCATCGGCCTCGACGAGGACGAACTGCACCTGCGCTCGACGGCCCACCTCGACGTCCGCGCGGTCGGCGAGGGCGTCCGCGAGCGCGAGCCGGAGGCAGGGGTCCGCGTCGTCGGCGGCCGCGACGGCAAACTGGAGTTCCTCACCGGCGAGCGTGCCGAGGTGCTCGACGCCGCCGTCGCCGCCGTCGCCGACGAACTGGCCTGATTCGACTCCGTTCTCGACGAGACGACTTTTCACGCACTTGCTGCGCGCCCACTCTGAATCGACTCCGTTCTCGACGAGACGACTTTTCACGCACTTGCTGCGCGCCCACTCTGAATCGGCTCCGCTCTCGACGATACCACTCCGAAAGCCCTCCAGTGCTCGCTCTACACTGTCTTGCCTCGTCTCTACGTTCGACGACACCACTCCAAAAGCCCTCCCGCGCTCGCGGTCGCTGTGCGGGATATCCTCGCTCGCTCCCTCCGGTCGCTCGCATCGGATAGTGGCCCACACAGCGACGCTCCGATGGCGCGAGCGCGAGACCCCTTTCGGTCCCACCCACCCCGACGGCGACCGCAACCACGTCCTCCCCAGCCGATTCGCTCCCTCACGGCGCTCGGTCGCTCATCCCTCGCACGGCACCGCCTCGCGGTCGCGCAGGCGGAACTGCGCGACCGCTCGCCAGCGCGCGCCCGAGGTGAAATCACATCCTGAGACCACCGGAGACCGTCCGAAACGCTTACCCTCGCGAGACGGCCACTCACAGTCGATGAGTTCCGGCGCCGACCCGACCGAGTCGGAGGCATTCCGAGCGGTCTGTGAGACGCTCGTCCAGCGCATCCTCGACGGAGAGGTGGAGGCCGACGATGTCGAGAGCGCGAAGATGAGCGCCTGCCGCGAGCACTCGGCGCCGAAGGTGCCCAAGAACACCGAGATTCTGGACTTCGCCCCCGACGACCGCCGGGAGGAGCTGGAGGCGGTGCTCCAGCGCAAGCCCGTTCGAACGGCCTCGGGCGTCTCGCCGGTCGCGATCATGACCTCGCCCCACACCTGCCCGCACGGGAAGTGCCTCTACTGTCCCGGCGGCCCCGCCTCCGAGTTCTCCTCGGCCCAGGCGTACACCGGCCACGAACCGGCCGCCGCGCGTGGCAAGCAGAACGACTACGACCCGTACGGGCAGGTGACCCTGCGGCTGAACCAGCTGCGGGAGATCGGCCACCCTGTCGACAAGGCCGAACTGATCGTGATGGGCGGGACGATGACCGCCCGGAGCCACGACTACCAGGAGTGGTTCGTCAAGCGCGCCCTGGAGGCGATGAACGACTTCGACGTCGACGCCGAACCCGAACCCGCGGAGGGCGTGAGCTTCGCGCAGGACCCCGACGACCACGAGTTCCAATACCTGGCGGACGTGATCGCCGAGAACGAGCGTGCCGACGTCCGCAACGTCGCGACGACCTTCGAGACCAAGCCCGACTGGTGTGATCCCGAGCAGATCGACCGCATGTTGCGCCTCGGCGGGACGAAGGTCGAGGTCGGCGTCCAGACGACCTTCGAGCGGATCAACCGCGAGATGCACCGCGGCCACGGCGTCGAGGCGTCGGTGTCGGCCAACCGCCGCCTGCGCGACGCCGGGTTCAAGGTGGGTTTCCACATGATGCCGGGCCAGCCCGGGATGTCCGAGGAGATGTGCCTGGAGGACTTCCGGCGCATCTTCGAGGACTCGCGGTGGCGTCCGGACTACCTGAAGATATATCCCACGCTGGTCGTCGAGGGAACCCGGGTGTACGACAGCTTCCACCGCGGCGAGTTCGAGCCCCTGGGCAACGACGAGGCCGCCGAACTCGTCGCCGAGATCAAGTCGATGATCCCCCGGTACACCCGCCTCCAGCGCGTCCAGCGGGACATCCCCGCGGACTTCATCGAGGGGGGCGTCTGGAAGTCCAACCTCCGGCAACTCGCACGAAAGCGCATGGACGAGCACGGCTGGACCTGCGACTGCATCCGCTGTCGCGAGGTCGGGATGAACGACGAGAACCCCGTCGACCCCGAACTGCGCGTCGACACCTACGAGGCCGGCGGCGGCACCGAACACTTCCTCTCGATCGAGGACTTCGATCGCGACCTGCTGGTCGGCTTCTGTCGGCTCCGGTTCCCGAACGACCCAGTCAGGCGCGAACTGCAGGACGCCGCCGTCGTCCGGGAGCTGCACGTCTACGGGAGTCAGGTCGGCGTCGGCGAGGGCGCCGGCGACGGGCAACAGCACCGCGGTCACGGCCGACGACTGCTTGCCGAGGCCGAGCGGTTGGCCCGCGAGGCCGGCTACGACGAACTCGCGGTCATCTCCGGCATCGGCGTCCGGCAGTACTACCGCGAGAAACTCGACTACTACCAGAACGGGCCGTACGTGAGCACGCGGCTGGACTGAGCGGCGGGCGGTCCGAGCGGTCTGAGGGTTTATACGGCTCCGTTCCAGAGTACCGTGTGGGGAGTTACCATGTGTCACCACTACGAAGGCGACCGCGAACGCGAAGCGTACCTCGAGGCGCTCCGGCGAAAACTGGACGTCGAGGAAGTCGAGGACCTCGACGACACCGATGCCATCGGCGAGGCCGAGGAGCCACCCCTCGAGGCCAAGCCGCCGCGGGGCGACGACTGAGCGATCGGCCGTCAGGCGAACACCGCCGCACCACGACGACCTGGCAACGTAGCCTTCTTTCACGATCGTCCGCCAGCGACGACGCCGGTCAGCCCAGGAACTGCCTGACGCCAGCGGCCTCCCGGACGGCGCTGCGGGCCGGACCGAGCCGGTTGGACTCGAGTCCGTCGATGACCGCGTCGGTGGCCGCGCGGTGGTCGGGGTCCCGCTCGGCGTCGACGATGTCCAGGGCGGCGGTCGCCCGCTCCTCGTCCACGTCCAGCAGGTCCAGCGACCGCGGGTTGTAGTAGCGGGCGGCCTCGCGCAGGAGGTCGAAGAAGCGGGGGAACCGCTCGTCGAGGAACGCCAGATCGTCGTCGGTGAGTCCGGCGACGCCCATGAACTCCGGGGGGAAGCCCACGCTGTACAGCGACGCCGTGAACCCGATCGCGCGCGGGAGGGCGTTGTCGCCGACCTCTCGTGAGTACCCGAACAGGCCGACGTGCAGCTTCCGGGCGCGCCTGTCCGGCACGAGGTCGGCCACGCGGTTGACCGTGTCCGCGACGGCGTCGACCTGATCGCCGTACACCTCGGCGACGCGGTCGACGATGGCCAGGGCACGCTCCTCGTCGATGCCCCGCGGCGGCCCACGCTCGCGAGTGCGCAGCGTCTCGACGGCGCCCTGGATGTCGGTGACGGGGTAGTCGTACTTGAACGCCGACTGGACGGTGTACGTCTCGACGGAGGGGTAGGCGTTGACGACCGCAGCGGCACTGTGAGGCGTCAGCCCCCCGCGGAACGGCGCCGACCCGGCCCCCAGAATCGGGTGAATCGTCACGTCCGAGCGCTCCTGGAGGTCGTGCAACCGCTGGAGCGCGACGAGATTGATGAGGTCGGCCGACAGCGACCCGTAGTTGAGCGCCGGGTCCGACCGCGCCAGAAACACCCGCTGACTGTCGATGTCCCGCCCCTCCAGGTACTGACTGACGATGTCGGCGGCCGCCAGGGTGTGCTCGCGGTCCTCGATGAGCGGGATCACCGAGATGTCGGCGGGCTGGAACTCGCCGACCCAGTCGGCGACGGTGCGGGTCTCCCAGATTCGTTCGGCGCCCTTCCCGACCACGAACCGGCGGTAGTACTCGTGGACCATGTCCAGCTGGACCGCGGAGGTGGTCATCGGCACGATGACCTCGAAGATGGGGGCGCGCCGCGGCAGGTCGTGTTCGTCGGCGAACGCCGCCGCGGTGTCGTACGACCGTGGGACGCTCTCCAGAATCTCCAGCAACACCTTCGCCTCCGTCGCCTGGACGTCCGGATTCGGCCCCCGCAGCGTCAGGCGGACGTCGTCGCCGAGGCGGTCGTCGACGAAGTAGTCGGGGTGGCGCGACAGGAGCTTCTGGACCGCGTACTCGTCGCCCTCCTTGCCCTCGAAGTCCCACATCTGCTCGTCACACCCCAGGTGGGAGTAGACGTAGTACGCCTCCTGAATCTCGTCGTCGCCCTCGATGACCGACCCATCTGCCAGGAACGGGACGCTCGCGTTGTCCGGATGCTGAGTGCTCATCACTCTCGGCGGGTCCGGCATACGTCATCTTACGGTGGCGCCATTGTGAAAGTGTCGCACGGACGAGCGGCACAACGACGATGGTCTTCCGGCCCGTGGAGGGGGCATGGACCGCGACGAGGTCAGGCGCGCCTGGGAGTCGCTCAGCGATCCCTACGCCACGAGCAGACCGACCGACGGCAACGACGTAGCCCTGCTCGACGAGTTGCTGGACGTGCTGGAGCCGAACCCGCGCGTGCTGGACCTGGGCTGTGGCGACGGCCGGCGCACGCTGGCGAACCTCGAAGGGGCAGAGCGCGTCGGCCTCGACGTCGCGCGCGCCGGGCTGAGCCTCGCGAAAGCGGCGGTCCCCGACGCGGCGCTGGTCCAGGGCGACATGGTTCGACTCCCGGTCGCGACCGACAGCGTCGACGCCGTCACCGCCTACCACACCGTGTTCCACGTCCAGCGGGAGCGCCATCCAGCGGTGTACGACGAGGTTGCGCGCGTGCTCCGGCCGGCGGGCAAGTTCCTGACGACGGTGGGCCGCGGCCGCTCGGAGACGGTCCGGCGGAACTGGCTGGGCACCGGCGAGTCGATGCTGTTCAGCACGCCCGGCCGGGAGCGGACCCGCGAGCAACTCGACGCCGCCGGGTTCGACGTGCGGTGGGAGCGGTCGGTCGAGGACCCCTTCGGCGGATCGGCGCTGTTCCTGCTCGCGGAACTGGCGGAGTGAGCCCCTCGTCAGACAGTTTATTCTCACAGGTTCCCGGGAGCACAGCGTCGCGTGCTCCCGACCCTCGCGAACCGTCGGTTCGCTCAGTCCCCGGGAGGGCGGCGGGCCGCGCTCCCGGAAGAAGCCGAGAATAACCCGTATCAGTCCTCGTCGCGCGCCCTAACTACCCAGTGGTCCTCGCCCTGCCGCTCCAGCAGGGCTGGGTCGCGCATCCGGACGACGTAGCCAGTCTCGGTGTGGGTCAGTTCGTGCTCGGCGTCGACGCGGACGAGGTTCCCGAGGAACTGCGCCGACGGCGGTTTCTGCGCGGCGCCGCAGTCGTAGACGGTCACGAGTTCGCGCTCGCGGCGGTCGTAGACGACGACGTGGGCGTGGCGCGGGAGCCGGTAGCGGTCCTCGCCGACCGGCGGCAGGTGGTTCATGCTCGGCGGTTGGTGAGCCGCGGGCAAATCGCTGTCGACGGGGCCGTGAGGCGTGGTAGCGAGCTGCGATGTATCCCCCGAATCTAAGTCGGAGCCACCCGTCGAACGGCCCATGAGCGACCGCGCCAGGTCCCCCGAACGAGCGTCCGTCGACGAGGACGCCGCCAACGGCGGCGGCGCCGACGTCCTGGACACACTCGACACGTTCTCCCTGCTCGCCCAGGAGACGCGACTGACGATTCTGCGCGAACTGGCCGCCGCGGGCCCCGCCGACGAGCGCGAACCCGTGTCGTTCGCGGAACTCCGGCGGCGGGTCGGTACCAGCGACTCCGGGCGGTTCAACTACCACCTCGACAAGCTGCAGCCCCAGTTCGTCCAGCACGTCGACGAGGACGACGGGCCGGCCGGCTACCGCCCGACCTGGGCCGGCGTCAGGGTCGTCGGGACGGCGCTAGCCGGGCAGCTCGACGCCGACACCGTCGCCGGCGAGACCGAGCGTGCCTGCCCGCAGTGTGGGGCGACGGCGACGCTCACGCACGAAGACGGGCTGTTGAGCGTCGACTGTCCGAACCACCAGTTCAAGGTGCCAGTCCCGGCGGGGGCCGCCGACCGTCGCGACCTGACGGAGCTGCTGTCGGTCGGCTTCGCGCTGACCGAGCGGCTGGTCGCGCTGTCCCGCCAGGGCATCTGTCCGAACTGTTACGGGGCGGTGTCGGTCGAACCCGTCGAGATGGGCGGCGACGCCGACTCGGACGAGGCGGTCCTGTTCCGGGACACCTGCGACCGCTGTCGCGCGACGCTCGCCGTGCCCGTCGGGACGTTGGTCGGGCAACACCCCACCGTTGTCTCCTTCTACCACGACCACGGAGTCGATCTCGATCTGGAGACGCTGTGGGGGATGGACTGGGCACACCCCGGCGCCGAGACGATCCGCCAGCGCGACCCGTATCGACTGGAACTGACGGTCGAACACGAGGGAGACCACCTGGAGCTGGTCGTCGACGAGTCCGGATCTATCGTCGAGACCGAGCGGTCCTGACGGTACAATCTCCGTTTTAGTTTTCAGGAAACTTATGTCTGTACCACCCGTCACTCCGGGTGTCGGCAGGACGGGTCCACCCACCCGGCGTCGCCGCCCCGACGCCGGGATCGTCGCCAGTCCACACCGCCCGCCGTCCTGTCGGCCCCTGCCAGTGCCCGTTCCGGTCGGTTCGGTCTCGCCGCCCGACCGGTCCCCGCTCGTCTCACCTCCCCTCCTCCGCCCTGTCCCTCTCGACGACCGACCGCTTAGAGCACGCCGTCGAGCCCCAGCGCGGTCACCAGCGGCACGCCCGCGGCGAGCGCCCCGATGAGGTAGCCGCCGACGACGGCCGGGTTCAGCACGATCAGCGCCGGCTGTGCACCCTCGAGTTTCGACAGCAGGACGTGCAGCGCCGCCGTGCCGACGATGCCGCCGACCAGTGCGCCCAGCGCCGGGGCGTTCAGGAACGAGGCACCGGAGATCAGCGCTGGCGCCTCGAGGAACCGCCCGGCGCTGACGGCCATCATCCCGGGGATGACGGCGTCGCCGTAACCCAGGAGCGACGCGCCGCCCTCCTCGTCGGTCAAGTCGCCGATTCCGCCGACCGCGGTCAGCGAGAACGACGGCGACCGCGGAAGGACGAACGCCATCGGAATCGCCAGGTCCAGCGACCCGTCGACCAGCGACTGCATGTGGCCGCTGACGTACACGCTGTAGGCGTCGTAGACTGCCATCCCGACCAGCACCGCGAGCACCAGGCCGGGGACGAGGCTGATGCCGATGATCGCGACGATGGCCGCACACAGCATCACGCCGGCGACGTTCACCACGTACCACTCGGGGTAGAACCACAGCGCCAGAAACAGCGCCAGGCCGACGGGCACCGCCGACAGGAACCCGCCGGGGAGGAACACGAGCGAGATGATAGCCGCCTCGTAGCCGAAGATGCCCAGGAACAGTAGTCTGAACACCGTCTTGCCGTAGCCCAGCCGCTGGACCAGCAGGATGCCGATCGTGCCGGCGGCGATGGCACCGCCGAAGTACAGCACGTTCACGCTGCTCTCCGGGTCCTCGTACGCCTGCAACCCCTCCGCGGACAGCTCCGGCGCCGCGAGCAACCCCAGCACCATCGACAGCACCGCCAGCCCGTAGGTGCCGTACTCGGGGACGACCGTCCACAGCAGGCCGTCGGGGGGGTCGCTCTCCGACATCTCGGCGGCGTCGGTCGACTCCTCGGCGGTCTCGCTCACGGGTCGGTCCTCCCGGAGCGGTCGCTCGCGCGGGGCAGAGGGCAGGCACGCGGCGGAGACGGGCGCGTCGCACTCCGTTTGCTCATCGACTCCTCTCTGGCGGGGTCACGCACTTAACGCCGTCGGAGCCTCGCGTGCGTCGGGTCACTCGACGACCGTCGTCGGCTCGCCGTCTCCGAGTGCGAGTCGCAACTGCTCGCAGAGCAGGTCGGCGCGCTCGCCCGCGTCCGCGACCCCCTCCAGCGGGACCGCCAGCACTGTGATGCCCGCCCACGCCGCGGCGTCGAGGTCCAGTCCGGCCGCCGTCGCACCGGCGACGACGACGACGTCGAGGTCCGGCATCGAGGTCAGCGAGTGGTCGGAGAACACCGCGGGGTCGGCGACGACGACGGCCTCGGCGTCGATGGCCGCCGTCATCACCGCGCTCTCGGTGTCGAGGTTCTGGACCGACACCGTCGCATCGACCGGGTCGAGTTCCGCGCGGACGCGATCGAGGTCCAGTCCGGCCCCGGTGTCGACGACGACGTGTGGGATCATGCCCGAGCGTTCGCAGGGTGGGAACTTGAGTCGGGCGGTGGCGCCGCGCGGGCCGAATCGGCGAGTCGTCGCTCCCGGACCTCGAGGACCCCACCGTTTTTGACCTGTCGTCCGTCGGGGTGGGCATGAGCAGACTCGTCGAACTGGACGCGAACGGGCCGCGGAAGCTGACCCCCGAGGACGTCGACCCCGAGAAGGGCGACGTCGCCGTCTGTCGCTGCGGGCTGTCCGACTCGTTCCCCTTCTGCGACGGGTCTCACCGCGCGATCGAGGACGAACGGGAGGGTGTGACCTACCGCTACGAGGACGGTGGCCGCCGGGTGGTGGCGGAGGTGGTGTGTGCCGAGGACGACGCGGAGAATCCCGACGACGCGGCGGACTCCTGACGGCGCCGCTCGCGGGCCCTCTCCGCCGACTGCGGCCCACGGTCTAGCTATTGAGCATTCAAACCGAGGGAAGAGCGGTCGCGTCCTACGCACATGGCAGCACGGGACTCACGAGCGGTCGAGGGCGTCACCCCGGTCGGCGGTGACTCGTACCTCGGCGGTCGGCGCGGCGCCGTCGCCGCCCTCGTCGGCGCTGTCGGGGCGTACCGCCCGCTGGAGGAACTGTACGGCGTCCTCGACGCCGCGAGCAGTCAGCGTCCGTCGGTCGCTGGACTGGCGCTGCTGGTCGTCGCGGCGGGCGTCGCGCTGGTCGGCGCCCGCGGCCGGCGCGACCACACCGCGACGCTGGGCGCCGGGCTGGTCGGCACCGCCCTGCTCGGCGTCCTGGCGACGGTGGCGCTGGTCGGCCGCGTCGAGGCGGTCGGCGGTGGCGCACTCGCGGTCGGGGGCCTGAGCGTCCTCGCCGTCGCCGCGATGGCGACGCTGGTCGCGGTGTGGACGGTGCGTGCTGCCGGGTCGCGCGCCGAGGCGGTGGCGTTCGGCACGCCGGCCCTGTTCCCGCTGATCGCCGGCCCCTGGTTCGCCGCGTTCGCCCCCGAGACGGTGCCCGTCGTCGGCCCCGCCGGCGCCCCCGCCGTGCTGGCCGTCGCCGCCACGCTGGCGCTGACCGTCGGCGTCGCCCACGGCCTGTACCGCCGCTCGCTGCGCCTGCTGGCCGCCCGAACCGGCGCCGACCGGCGCCTCGCCGACGACCGCGACAGCGCCTGAGGCCCCCCGGAACTCGGCGCCTCCGCAACCCTGCTGCCACCGCCCTGCGGCCGCCCCGCCGACGCGTCGGCCCTTCCCTCGCCACCCCGGGAACGCAAGCCGTTTGCCCGCCCAGTCGCTACCTCCCCCCGTGTCAGAGGACGCCGATGCCACCGACGAACCGCTCGACGCCGACGCCGTCTACGACGCGCTGGCGGCCGTCGGCCGCCCGCTCGTGACCGCCGCCGAGGTCGCCCGGGCGCTGTCGGTGAGCCAAGACGAGGCCGCCCAGTTGCTGGACGAGGCCGTCGACGGCGGCCCCTTCGAGCGCGTCGCCGTCTCGACGGACCCCGTCGTCTTCTACCCGACCGACTGGAGCGACCTCGCCGACCGCGAGCGGGTCGTGTTCTTCCCAGAGCGCCGCGAACTGGTCGTCGACCAGCCCGAGCAGTTCACCCGCGCCCAGCTGTCCCAGTTCGCGCACCTCACCGACACCACCCGCGAGGGGTCGTACCGGTACGAAATCCGCCAGGAGGACATCTGGGCGGCGCCGTACGACGACTTCGAGGACCTGCTGGGTACCGTGCGGTCGGTGCTGGGCGAGCGCCACGAGCGCTTCGAAGGGTGGCTCTCCGACCAGTGGAAGCGCGCCCACACCTTCCGGCTGACCACCCACGAGGAGGGGTACGTCGTCCTGACCGCAGAGACGGAGAGCCTGATGGGCAACGTCGCCCGCGAGAAACTCGAGGACGGCCAGTTGCGCGCGCCGCTCTCGGACACCGAAAGTTGGGTCGCGGAGGAGCGCGTCGCAGCGGTCAAGCGCATCCTCTACGAGGCCGGCTACCCCGTCCGCGACGAGCGCGACCTCGAATCGGGGGCCCCGCTGGGGTTCGACCTGACCGTCGAACTGCGCGACTACCAGCGCGACTGGGTCGACTCCTTCGGGGATGCGGGCTCGGGCGTGCTCGTGGGCCCGCCGGGCAGCGGCAAGACCGTCGCCGCGATGGGGATCATGGAGCAGGTCGGCGGCGAGACGCTGATCCTGGTGCCCTCCAGAGAGCTCGCGAGCCAGTGGCACGAGCGACTGCGCGAGGACACCACCATCGACCCCGACGACATCGGGGAGTACCACGGCGGGACCAAGCAGATTCGCCCGGTGACGATCGCGACGTACCAGACCGCGGGGATGGACCGGCACCGCCAGCTGTTCGACCGCCGGGAGTGGGGCCTGATCGTCTACGACGAGGTCCACCACGTCCCGGCGCCGGTTCACCGCCGCTCGACGAGCCTCCAGAGCAAGCACCGCCTCGGGCTGTCGGCGTCGCCGGTCCGGGGCGACGACGCCGAGGACGAGATATTCACGCTCGTCGGCCCCGCCATCGGCACCGACTGGTCTGCGCTGTTCGACGCCGGCTACGTCCAGGAACCCGAGGTCGAGATCAGGTACGTCCCCTGGGCCGCCGAGGCGGACCAGGCCTCCTACGCGAGCGGCGACGCCCACGAGCGCCGCCAGCGTGCCGCGTCGAACCCCGCGAAGATCGACGAGGTCCGGCGCCTGCTCGCGCGCCACGACGGCGAGGGGGCGCTGGTGTTCGTCGACTACCTTGACCAGGGCGAGGCGATGGCCGAGGCGCTGGACCTTCCGTTCATCAGCGGGCAAACCCGTCACGCGCGCCGCGAGCGCCTGCTCTCGGAGTTCCGCGAGGGCGACGTCGAGACTCTGATCGTCTCGCGGGTCGGCGACGAGGGCATCGACCTCCCCAACGCCGACCTCGCGATCGTCGCCTCGGGGCTGGGGGGATCGCGCCGGCAGGGTGCACAGCGGGCCGGACGGACGATGCGCCCGACCGGGTCCTCGACGGTGTACGTGCTGGCGACGCGGGGCACCAGCGAGGAGGAGTTCGCCCGCAAACGGATGCGCCACCTCGCCAAGAAGGGCGTGTCGGTGCGGGAGACCAACCTCGACGGCGAGTGAGGTTCGAACGGTGAGGCCGTCGCGGACCGAGGCAGGTCGTGCCGATACGCCCGGATATTTCCCCGTCGCGCAGAGACGCGGGTGTAGTGAGCGATCCGACCGGAACCGTCACCGAGCGCCTGCGGCGGGCCCACCGCGACGTGCTCGCGGGCGTGGTCGCCGCGGCCGGGGCGGTCGTGGACGGGTGGGACGGCGAGACGACCAGCGACCGCGCCGCGGTGGTGGGCCCGCTGCGTGAGGCGCTCGTCGACGCGGGCCTGATCGAGCGGTTCCCCGACGTGCTCGCAGACTGCCTGCGAGCGATCGACCGGGAACCACCGGCCAGCATCGTTCCCGAGCCGCCGTACGTGGCAGTTACCAGCCTCGGGCCCGTGCTGCGGGCGACGCTCTCGGACGGGCGACTCGTCGCGACGCTGCGTGTGTTCGTCGTGGACCGCGACGGCGCGGCCCGCTATCGCCGCGGCCCGACCGACCCCGACGACGTGCCGGAGGTGGCGTTCGTATGAGCGCCGAGGAAGAGGAGGAGCTGTCGGTTCTGGCGGAGTACCAGGAGGACGTCGAACACCCGCTGTACCGGCTGTTCCGCGACTACGGCTGGGACCAGGTCCACTGGTTCGCGCTGGGCGTGTTCACGAGCACCGTCGCGCGGTTCCTCTCGCTGGTGCCGCCGGTCCTGCTCGGCGTCGCCATCGACTCGCTGTTCAACGACTCGGCGACGTACTCCATCCCCTTCGTCCCACAGGCGTGGATTCCCGAGGGGACGATGAACCAGTTCTGGTTCACCGTGTGGTTGATGGCCGGCGCCCTGGTGCTGTCGGCGGTGATGAACTTCGCGCGGGCCTCGTCGATGAACCTGTTCTCCCACCGCGTGAAACACGACGTCCGGGTGGCCTGCTACCGGAAGATGCAGCGCCTGGACATGGACTTCTTCGACGACAAGCAGACGGGCCAGCTGATGAGCGTGCTGAACAACGACACGAACCGCCTGGAGCTGTTCCTGGACAACATGATGGGCGCGGCCATCCAGCTGGGCGTGATGGTGCTGGGCATCGCGGCCATCCTGCTGTACGTCAACCCGTCGCTGGCGCTCATCACGCTGGCGGTGATCCCGGTCGCGGCGGTGTTCACCAGGTGGTTCATGTCCTACGTCGAGCAGGCCTACGAGGAGGTCCGGTCGTCCGTCGGCGATCTCAACACCGTCCTGGAGAACAACCTCGCGGGCATCGAGGTCATCAAGAGCTCGAACACCGTCGAGTACGAGGACGAGCGGGTCACGGAGGCCTCCTACGAGTACTTCCGCCGGGACTGGAAGGCGCTGCGGGCGAACTTCGTCTACCGGCCCGGGATGCAGATTCTCACCTCCATCGCCTTCGTCGCGACGTTCGTCGTCGGCGGACTGTGGCTGCTCGAACCGTCGTCGCTCCCGTTCTACGAGGGGCAGGTCCAGGTCGGCGTGCTCGTCACCTTCCTCCTGTTGACCCAGCGGCTGGTCGACCCCCTGGTGCAGATGAGCGAGATCGTCGACCGCTACGAGGACGCCAGGGCGTCGACGCGGCGCATCCTCGGCCTGATGGCGGTGCCGGTGACGGTCACCGACCCCGAGGACCCCGAAGAACTCGCGCCCGTCGAGGGCCACGTCGAGTACGACGACGTCACCTTCCGCTACGAGGCCGACGGCGAGACGGTCCTGAAGGACGTCGACATCGACGTCGAACCCGGCGAGACCGTCGGGCTCGTCGGCCCGACCGGCGCCGGCAAGACGACGATCCTCAAACTGCTCCTGCGCCTGTACGACGTCAGCGACGGCGAGATTCGCGTCGACGGCCACGACGTTCGGGACGTCCGTCTGGGGGACCTCCGGAACGCCATCGGCTACGTCAGCCAGGACACGTTCCTGTTCGACGGGACCGTCCGGGAGAACATCCGGTACGGCACCTTCGACGCGAGCGACGACGCCGTCGAGGACGCCGCTCGGAAGGCCGAGGCCCACGAGTTCATCACGAACCTCCCGGACGGCTACGACACCCGCGTCGGCGAGCGCGGCGTGAAGCTGTCCGGCGGCCAGCGCCAGCGGGTCGCCATCGCCCGCACCGTCCTCAAGGACCCCGAGATTCTGATCCTCGACGAGGCGACCTCCGCGGTCGACACCGAGACGGAACTGCTGATTCAGAAGTCCATCGACGAACTGGCCGCCGACCGCACCACCTTCGCCATCGCCCACCGCCTGTCGACCATCCGCGACGCCGACCGCATTCTGGTCGTCGAGGACGGCGAGATCGTCGAGCGTGGTCCACACGAGGAGCTGGTCGAGGCGGGCGGCATCTACGCGAACCTCTGGGCGGTCCAGGCCGGCGACATCGAGGCCGTCTCCGAGGAGTTCGTCGAGGCCGCGAGTCGCCGGGCCGCCGAGGCGAGCCGGCTGGACGGCGACGACGACTGACCCCCGCGCCGGCGGGCGGCGTCCGAACTGGGCCGCTCCGCGGGCAGGGTCCGGATTTTAGCGGCTGGCCGCCCACGTTCGGACGCATGTCTCACAACAAGGTGAACTACCACGACGTGGAGCCGGTCGGCGAGGCGATGCACTTCCTCCGGAACCCGCTGGACTGCGAGACGGTGGGCGTCACCGTCGTCGACCCCGAACCCGGCTGGACCGGCAAGGAGCACGACCACGCCGACGCGGACCACGAGGAGGTGTACCTGCTGGTCGAGGGCGAGGCGACGGTCACCGTCGACGGCGAGGACGTCCACCTGCGTGCGGGCGACGCCCTGCGCGTCCCGCCCGGGGCGACGCGGCAGATTCACAACGGCGACACTGAGAGCACGTTCGTCCTGGTCGGCGCGCCCTGAGGCGGCCCGCGGTCGGCCGCGACCGCGCACGGCCAGCGGGCCACCGCGGCCGACAGGATTCACCACGGGCGACACGGTTTTGACCCCCGCCGTGCTCGGAGTCTCCATGCACCCGAGCGCCGAACGCTTCCGCGAGCGCGCCGCCGAGGAGCTGGATTTCGACGTCGACGTCCACGAGTTCGCGGAGGGCACCAAGACCGCCGAGGACGCCGCCGAGCAGGTCGGCTGCGACGTCGCCGCCATCGCCAGCAGCATCGTCGTCGACACGGCCGACGGGCTGGTCGTCGTGGTCACCAGCGGCGCCAACCGCGTCGACTTCGGGAAGGTCGCCGACCTCGGTGGCGTCCCCGCCGACACCGTGGGGATGGCCGACGCCGACGACATCAAGACGACGCTCGGGTGGTCGATCGGCGGCGTGCCGCCGTTCTGCCACGATGCCGACATCCCCGTCTACCTCGACGAGACGCTGATGGGGTTCGACGAGGTGTGGGGCGCCGCGGGCACGCCGACGGCGGTGTTCCCGATTCACCCCGACCGCGTGGTGGAACTGTCCGGCGCGACCGTCGCCGACATCGCGGAGTGACGAGCGCGGGGGGCGGCGAACGTCGCCGGACGGGGTGGGTTTTTCCGGGCGCCCCGAGTAGGCCGAGGCACGGATGGGCCAACTGAGCGATCTGTTCGCGCCGGAGCGCGTGGCGGTGGTCGGCGCCAGCGAGGAGGCGGGCTCGGTCGGTCGGGCCATCGTCGAGAACCTCGCGGCGTTCGACGGCGAGGTGCTGGCGGTCAACCCCAACCGCGAGACGGTGCTGGGCTACGACTGCTACCCGTCGCTGTCGGCGCTACCGAGCGACGGCGGACCGCCCGCGGACGTGGTCGTCGTGGTCGTCCCGCCAGATGTCGTGCTCTCGGTGCTGGAGAGCGCCGGCGAACTCGGCGTCGAGAACGCCGTCGTGATCACGGCGGGCTTTGGCGAGACCGGCGCCGAGGGCGCCCGCCGCGAGACGCGACTGGCCGAGATCGCCGCCGAGTACGACATGAACGTCGTCGGGCCGAACTCGCTGGGCGTGATGTCGACGCCGGTCGGGATGAACGCCACGTTCGGCCCGGAGGCGCCGCTGCCGGGGTCGATCTCCTTCATGAGCCAGTCCGGGGCGTTCGTCACCGCGGTGCTCGACTGGGCGACCGACGAGGGCATCGGCTTCAAAGACGTCGTCTCGCTGGGCAACAAGGCCGTCCTCGACGAGACGGACTTCGTGGCAGAGTGGGGCGACGACTCCGACACGGACGCCGTGATCGGCTACGTCGAGAGCATCGAGGACGGCGCCCGGTTCGTCGAGGAGGCCCGCGAGGCCACCCGAGACACGCCGATCGTCCTGGTGAAGTCCGGCCGCACGGAGGCCGGCGCGCAGGCCGCCTCCTCGCACACCGGCGCCATCGCCGGGTCCGAACGCGCCTACGAGGCGGGCCTGCGCGACGCCGGCGTCCTCCGGGCCGAGAGCGTCCAGGAGCTGTTCGACTACGCCCGGGCGGTGTCCGGACTCCCGCTCCCGGAGACCGACGGCGTCGCGGTGGTCACCAACGCCGGGGGCCCCGGGGTGATGGCGACCGACGCCGTCGGCGACTCCTCACTGTCGCTGGCGTCGTTCGGCCCGAGAACGACCGACGCGCTCACCGAGCGGCTGCCGGCGTCGGCGAACGTCCACAACCCCGTCGACGTGATCGGTGACGCGGGCGTCGACCGTTTCGCCCACGCCTTGGACGCGGCGCTGGCCGACGACGGCGTCGGGGGCGCGGTCGTCATCTCGGCACCGACCGCGGTGCTGTCGTTCGACGACCTGGCCGAGCGGGTGATCGAGGTGGCCGACGAGCACGGCAAGCCCGTCGTGACCGCGATGATGGGCGGCGAGCGGGTCGCCGCCGCGGCGGACCGACTCGCCGAGGCCGGCGTGCCCAACTACTTCGACCCCGCGCGGGCCGTCGACAGCCTCGACGCCGTGCGGCGGTACCGCGAGATCACGGAGCGCCCAGACCCGGAGCCGCGAGCGTTCGACGTCGACCGCGAGCGTGCCCGTGAGGTGTTGTCGACCGCCGTGGAGCGCGACACCACTCGTCTGGGGGTCGAGGCGATGCCCCTGCTCGACGCCTACGGCATCCCGACGCCGACCGGCGAGGTCGTCGACTCGCCAGAGGCAGCCCGGGCGATCGCCGCGGAGATCAGTGACGACGTCGTGATGAAGATCGTCAGTCCGGACATCCTCCACAAGTCCGACATCGGGGGCGTGAAGGTCGGCGTCCCCGTCGCCGAGGTCGAAGACGCCTACGAGGACCTGGTGAGCCGGGCCCGGAACTACCAGCCAGACGCGACGGTGCTGGGCGTGCAGGTCCAGGAGATGCTGGACCTCGATCGGACGACCGAGACCATCGTCGGGTCGAACCGCGACCCGCAGTTCGGTCCACTGGTGCTGTTCGGCCTCGGCGGCGTGTTCGTCGAGATTCTGGAGGACACGGCGCTGCGGGTGGCGCCGGTCGACGAGCGCGGTGCCAGAGCGATGGTCGACGAGATCGAGGCCGCGCCGCTGTTGCGGGGTGCGCGGGGCCGCGAACCCGCCGACATCGACGCGGTTGTCGAGGTCATCGAGCGACTCGGACTGCTCGTGACAGATTTCCCCTCGATACTGGAACTGGACGTCAACCCCCTGCTGGCCGGACCGGACGGTGCGACCGCGGTCGACCTGCGACTGACCGTCGACCTCGACCAACTGGAGGACACCCTGCAATGACCCGAAACACACTCATCACCTCACTCGAAGCGAGCACAGGCAAGACAGCCGTGGCGCTGGCGCTTTCGCGGATCGCCGCCGAGCGCGGCGACGACGTCGGGTACATGAAGCCGAAGGGCACGCGCCTGGAGTCGAACGTCGGCAAGACCCTGGATCGCGATCCGATGCTGGCCCGCGAACTGCTGGACATCGATGCTGAGATGGCCGATCTGGAACCGATCGTCTACTCGCCCACCTTCGTCGAAGGGGTCGTGCGAGGCAGAGAGGACGCGGGGGCGTTGCGCGAGCGAGTCCGCGAGGCCTTCGAGACGCTCGCCGTCGACCGCGACCGGATGATCCTGGAGGGCGGCGACAGCTACACCACGGGGCGGATCATCGACCTCGCGGACGGTGACGTGGCGGCCCTGACCGACGCCGAGGTGGTCCTGCTGGCGGACTACGAGCGTGCCGGCGACCTCGACGCCGTGCTCGGGGCGGCGGACGCGCTCGGCGACCGGGTCCGCGGGGTGCTGTTCAACCGCGTGCCCGACGCCGCCGTCGACGGCCTGGAGGCCGACGCGATTCCGTTCCTGGAGGGGGAGGGGCTGCCGGTCCTCGGCGCGCTGCCGCGGGACCGGACGATGGCCGGCGTCTCGGTGGCGGACCTGGCGGACGCGCTGGGTGCCGAGCAGTTGACAGACGGCGACGACGAGGCGCTGGTCGAGCGGTTCGTCGTCGGCGCGATGAGCCCGGACGCGGCGCTGCGGCACTTCCGACGGGCCCGCGACGCCGCGGTGGTCACGGGCGGTGACCGCTCGGAGATTCAGTCGGCGGCCCTGGAGGCGCCGGGGGTGCGCTGTCTGGTGTTGACCGGTGGACACCGGCCCTCGGGGGCGGTGCTGGGTGCGGCGGCCGAGAAGGGCGTGCCGGTCCTGCTCGTGCAGGGCGACACGATGACCGCCGTCGAGCGCGCGGAGTCGGTGCTGGGCGGTGGTCGGACCCAGTCGGCGGACACCGTCGAGCGGATGACGGCGCTGTTGCGCGACAACGCGGCGGTCGAAGAACTGCTCGCGGAGTGAGCGATCAGCGCTTGCGCTGACGGTGGCCGCAGTCCGTACACTCCAATACCTGAACGACGACCGCGCTACCGCCGTCGGAAACCGGTTCCCACTGCGAGTCGTCCCCCAGCCAGTCGCCAGCCGTTCCGCAGGATTCACAGCGCATCAGTTGTTCCCCCTGTTGTTCGTTAACAATAGTCGATTTTAAACCCTCGCATCGGTCACCGCCGACGACGGTCGGCCACGGTGACACGAGCGACGGGGAGGGGGTTTTTTGTCATCACTCCCCACACCGTGGGATGGTGACCGAGTCAGTCGCGAGCGAGACGGGCCGTCCACGGGCGGCGCCAGGGCGTCGGCGAGGAGCGAGGCGGGGTGAGCGGCTGTGGCGCTGAGCAACGTCGAGTGGGCGCTGGTCGGACTGCTGTCGCTGGCGAACGTCGTCGTCCTCACGGTCGGACTCGTGCTCTCCGTCGTCGCGGCCAGGGGGTTCTCCGACGCCCCCTTCGGGCGAATGCTCCGCCCGCTCCCGGTGATGTTCCTCGCCTTCCTGCTGGTGAACACCCCCTGGACGACCGAACTCACGGGGTGGCCAGGGTACGTCCCCGCCTACGCGCTGACGTACGCCGTCGTGTTCACCGTCGCGGTGGTGTCGGCGGTGTGGGCGGCGATTCAGGCCGTGTACCTGCTCACCGAACGGAGGGAACTGTGACCGTCCTGGTGCTCTCCGGCCTGCTGGATCGGCCGTACCTCCTGCTGGGAGTGGTCCAGACCGCTGCCCTGCTGGCCGCGACCTTGCTGTTGCTGTACCCCGTGATCGCGTACGCGCAGAACGTCGCCTACACAGAGGGAGTCGTCGGCCTCGCGGTGGGGCTGGCGCTCGTGTCCCTGTCGAACCTCGTCGGGTTCCTCCCGGAACCGACGGTGCGCACCGCAGTACCGCTCGTGTCCCCGCACCCGATCGTGGTGACGTCGGCGCTGAACCTGCTAGCGGGGCTGTCGGCCACCGTGGGGGTGTACTTCTTCGCCCGGGAGTTCCTGCCCGGGCGAGACGGACCGGACCGCCGGTTCGACGACGGCGACGGCGAGGGCGAGGCGAGCGGTGGGTTCGAGACGGCCGGCGAGGAGGAGGTGTCGGATGCCGACTGACCTGGCCTCGGACGGCGGCGCCGACCGCGGCGACACCGTGTCGGACGACGAGTCTGGCCCGGAGCACCTCGCGCTGGCGGCGGGCGTGCAGGCGCTGGTGCGGATGCCGTCGATGCGGTCGCCGCTGTCGGTGCTGCCGGACGCCGCCTTCGAGAACCTCCTGGTCGTCTCCGCGACGCGCCCACCCGGGGCGGTCGAGCGGCGGGTCCGCGAGCGCGGCGGCGACCCGGAGCGCGTCGGCGTCGTGCCGGTGTCCGGGTCCCCCGTCGACTACGACGGCCCGATGTGGACCTCCGACGCGGTGACCCCCGCGAACCTCTCTGGGATCAGCGACCGCGTCGGCGAGGCCACCCGCTACGTCAAACCCGGAGTCGGGTGGGTCGTGTTCGACAACGTGAACGTGCCCCTGATGTACGCCGACCGGTCGGGCGTGCAGGGGCTGGTTCGCTCGGTCGCCTCGCAGGCCCGCGGCCGGGACGCAAGAGGGGTGTTCTCGGTCGTGCCCGGTGCGCTCGCGCAGGGGACCTACCGGTCGCTGGCGGAGAGTTTCGACCTCACGTTGGATCGCACCGACGGGGAGTCCTGACCGGCGTGGTGTCTTTGTCCGTCCAGCCCCTATCGCCGGCGTGGACGAACGATCGAGCGTCCTGATCTACGACGGCGACTGCCCGTACTGTTCGGTCGCGTCGGCAGCCCTGCGTCGACTCGACGATGTCGGTGCGGTCCCCTGGAGCGACGAGGCCGCACAGACGTTCCTCCGGGCACAGTTCGACGCGACGCCGTTCGCGATGGTGCTGGTCGAACCCGAAACCGGGACCGTCAGGGGCGGACGTAGCGCCGCCGAACGGCTCTGTGACCGCGCTGGAACCCCGGAACTCGTCGGCGCGCTCGTCGGCGACAACTACGACCGCATCGCCTCGACCGTCGGGGCGCTGTCCGGGCGAGACAGGGAGCCGGCGGACCTCCACGGAGCGTACGAACTACGCGACGCCGCCAGAGAGACCTATCGGGAGCTGATCGCGACCGCCGAGCGCGAGAGCATTGGCTGAGCGTTTCGTCGGTCGGAACGAAAGTGGGGAAATCCCCATCCGGGACCGCTCCGGGCAAAAGCGGTCCCGAGTTGCCGGTGTCAGAGGCACCCCGGCACCCGGTACTACAACGGGCTACAGACTAATGCTCATCCATCGACAGCCCCATCATCATCCGAATTCTCGACTAAAATCTTTTGGCCATTCAAGTAGTAACTACCCTCCAGAACCTTTTTCGACATCGACTCTCCACCAGGACGCGATGGCGTCCCCGGAGCCCGAGTCGCTGGTCGACCTCCTCACCCGGCGCGGAGCGTTGCTCCGCCGACTCGACGGCGAGGGGAAGCGGCGAGCCGACCTCGTCGCCGAGACTGGTCTCTCGCGGTCGACGGTAGACCGTGGCGTTCGGGAACTGGCAGAGGCAGGACTGGCGTGTCGGGACGACGGTCGGTGCCGACAGACGCTGGCCGGCGAGCTGGCGCTGTCGGCCTACGACGACCTCCTGGAGACGTTCGACGCGCTGGCGGCCGCCAGCCCCGCGCTCGCGGAACTGTCCCCGGGGTTCCCCTTCGACGCGTCGCTGTTGTCCGATCCGTCCGTCGCCGTCGCCAGCCACCCCGATCCGGGCCGTCCGGCCAGAGTGCAGCGGCGCATCGTCGAGCGGGCGACCCACCAGCGCGCGCTGGCCGCGACGGCGCTGCCCAGCCACGTCGACGTCTACCACCGGGCGATCACGGAGGGCGACCTATCGGGCGAGTTCGTCGTCTCGCCGCGAGTGCTGGAACTGCTCGTGGATCACGGCGAGCAGCTCGAGGCGGCGCTCGACACCGGTCGCGTCTCCCTGCGCGTTGCCGAGGACCTGCCGCCGTACGGGCTCTCCGTCTCCGAGACGCCCGACGGATCGGTGGTTGGCGCCCTCGTGTACCGCACGGCCGGCCCGGACACCTTCCTGTCTGTCACCGACGACGACGCCGTGGCATGGGCCGAGGGGCTGATCGAGCGTCACTGGCGCGAGGCCGACCCCGTCCCGTGCTGACCGCCGGTAAACGCCCAGCGCGACCGAACCACTCAACTGTCCTGGGTACGACCGTCCCGCCGTGTTCCCGGACCTCGAATACATCCGGTGGATCGAGGGGCGACCGCCGCGGGCGACTCACGACCTCGGGTCCAGCGACCTCGACCCGTGGGTGGACGATGGTGGCCCGGCGACCGCCGCGGACCTGCCGCCCCCGGAGACGGATCGCTCGCTGTCGGCGATGGTCGCCGACCGCTACGATGTCCCCGAGGACCACGTCCTCCCGACCGCGGGTGCGACCCACGCAAACGTCCTCGCCGCCGTCGCCGCGCTCGACGGTGCCGAAGCGGACGCAGACCGCGTCCTCGTCGAGAAACCGGGGTACGAACCGCTCCGAGCGACGCCCCGACTGTTCGGCGCGACCGTCGACCGGTTCCTCCGGCCACCCGAAGACGACGCGATCCTCAACCCGGACCGCGTCGAGGGGGCGCTCACCGACGAGACGGCGCTGGTGACGGTGACGAACCGCCACAACCCCAGCGGTCGGTTGACCGACCGCGACACCCTGGCCGCGGCGGCCGAGCGAACCGCCGAGGCGGACGTGCCGCTGCTGGTCGACGAGGTGTACGGCCCGTTCGGCGCCGACGACGGCACCGGGCCGTTCGGCGGCGTCACCGCCGCCGGCCTCGACGGGGTCGTCGTCAGCGGGTCGCTGACGAAGTTCCACGGCTGTGGGCCGATGGGAGTCGGCTGGCTGATCGGCGACCCCGCGTTCCTCGAACACGCTCGCAAGGCCGCGCGACACCTCCCGGCTCTCTCGGAGCCGAGTCGACGCCTCGGCCGGCGCGTCCTCGCGGCGCCGGGGTCGGTCGAACCCCGCGCACGCGAGCAGCTGCGGACCAACCACGACCTCCTCGCCGAGTTCGCCGCCGAGCGCGCGGACCTCTCGGGGACCGTCCACGAGGGGTCGACCTACGCCTTCCTCGCCCACGACGAGGTCGACGGCGACGTGGTCGCCGAGGCGGCCTGGGCGGACGACGTGCTGGTCGTCCCCGGCCGATTCTTCGAGGACGAGGCGTCGTTCCGGGTGTCCGTCTCGGGTGCCGCCGAGGACGTCCGGGCGGCGCTGTCGGCGCTCGGCGCGGTGCTGGACGGGGTCTGACCGGCGTCTGACCAACTATTAAGGGCCCACCACGCCACCCGAGGTACATGGACCGAACGCCCCAAGAGATCACGACCCTCGTCGGTCGTGAGGTGTACTCCAACAACGGCGTGTTCGTCGGCGAAATCGAGGACGTGCGACTGGACATCGACAACCAGCAGGTGACGGGACTGGCGCTGACCGAGGTCAACCGCGACCTGTTCGGCGGCGTCATGGGCAGCGAGCGCGGCGTGATGCTGCCGTACCGCTGGGTGCGCGCCGTCGGCGACGTGGTGCTGGTCAACGACGTCGTCGAGCGTCTGCACCAGCCCGACGAGGAGGAGGAGAGCGCCGTCGCCTAGCCGCCGTTCTCGCCGCTCTCGACACCCATCGCGTCGAACAGTTTCGCGGTGACCGCCTCGCGCGTGAGGTTCAACAGCGTCTCCCGGTTCTCTTCGGTCGTCTCGATGCCGGTGAAGATGCCCAGCGGAATCTCGGCGTCGGCCTGCGTCGAGTGGCCGCTGGCGTCGCCGATGTCGTCGTAGGCGTCGCCCAGCACGGTGCCGATGTTCACCCGGATGTCCTTCGAGCGAGCGGCGACGTAGATGGTGTCGTCGGCGATGCCGAACACCGCCGTCGTCGTGATCCCCTCCAGGTTGAGGAGGTGCTGGGCGGCCTGGGTCAGCGCCTCGCGGTCGCGGATGAACCCGGCGTTGGAGACGAGGTGGCTGCCCTGCACCTCGCGGTTCTGGATGGCCTCCGCGAGCACGTCCAGCGTCTCCGGACTCATGCTCGGGGACTCGACCTGTTCGAGCGTGTCGTGGTTGGCGAACGGGTAGAGGTACGCCGCGGCGGTCAGATCGGCTGGCGTGGTCTCGCGCTTGAAGTCCAGGGTCTCGGCGCGGATGCCGTACAGCAGCGCCGTCGCGACCGCCTCGTCGACGCTCATGTCCAGTTCCTGAATGTACTTCGTCAGGATCGTCGACGTCGAGGACATGTTCGTCCGCACGTCGACGAACGACGCCTCGGTGGTCCCCTCCTCGGGTTCGAAGTGGTCGATGAGGATGTCCGCCTCGACGTCTGCGGTCTCGTCGACGGAGTTGGCGTGGTCGACGACCGCGATGGTGTCGTAGGAAGCCTGGTCCTCGATGGCGTCCCAGTCGTGGAGTTCGATCCCCAGCAGGTTCACGAACGCGCGGTTCTCCTGGTGGCCAACTTCGCCGATGTAGAGGATGTCGGCCTCGACGTCGAGGTGCTCGGCGATGGCGCGCAGCGCCGCCGCGCTGGCGATGGAGTCCGGGTCGGGGCTGTCGTGGATCATGATCCCGACCTTCCCCTCGGCGGACTGCAGCACCTCGGTCAGCTTGCGCGCCTTGTACTCCATCTCCCCGGCCTCCAGCGACCGCAGCGCGGAGTTGGCGATGACCGCCGATGGGTTGATGACGACGTCGGCGCCCAGTTCGGACAGCTCGTCGCCGGAGACGGGGTCGCTCGCCCGGACGACGATGTAGTGGTCGCCGTTGCCCGCCCGAATCGTCTCGACGGCGTCCTTGTTGGCTTCGACGTCCGAAGAGAGGATCAGCACGATGTCTCGGTCGGCCACCAGGTCCTCGATCCCGTCTTCCCGGATGTCCGCGGTCCGCGCGTCGAGGTCCTGGTCCCGCAGCGCCTCCACACGGCTCTCGTCCTTGTCGATGATGAGGACGTCCTCGCCGTGCTCGACGAGGTCCTCCGCGACGGCGTGGCCCACGCTCCCGCAACCGAGAATCGCGTAGGACGACATCGTGGAGGAGATGACCCCTGTGCTCATATCGTTCGAGTCAGTTCCCGCGCACTTAATCTCCCCGACCTCGGCACGACGGAACGCCACCGAGTAGTAACCTATTTCAACGTCACGCCGAAACGCCAGAGCGAGGGCCGGTAGCTCAGTCCGGCAGAGCGTCTGACTCTTAATCAGACGGTCAGGGGTTCAAATCCCTTCCGGCCCGCTAGTTCTGCCGCGAACAATCCGTGAGCGGCAGAACTACAACGAGGAAGGGTTTGAACCCTGCCAGTCGCGCGCAGCGAACGAAGTAAGCGAGCACGTCTGGCTCCGGTTCAAATCCCTTCCGGCCCGCTTCTGTGTCGTGAACGGACGTGAACGACCAGAAGCGTCGCTGAAGGGATTTGAACCGGCGAACACGCAGCGCCGAGCACAGCGAGGCGTCGTGTGAGTGCGATTCGAATCCCGCCCTCACCGCCCGCTGAGACCCACGCCGTCCGCCAGCAACTCGTGTGAACGCAAGGCGTCGTCGTGGTCGGCCAGGACGTGCTGGATCATCACCTCGTCGACGCCGACGCGGTCAGCCAGTTGGTCGAGCAGGCCAGCGAGCGTGCTCGGACTCCCGGAGATGGCCCGGGGCCACTCGTCCTCGTCGAGCGTCGCGGGCGTCGGCTCGGGGACGCCGCCGAGTTCGTCGACGGCCGCCTCGACGGAGTCCGGAGCGCCGGCCTCGCCGCGCTGCATCCGCTTGTAGGAAGCTTCGGCGACGGCCCGCAGGCGAGCGGCCTCGCGGTCGGTCTCGGCACAGACGGCGTTGACCGCGATCAGCCCCTGGGGCTCGTCGACACCGCCGGCCAGCTCGGACGGCTGGAACTCGGCGTGGTAGTCCTCGAACGCGTAGGTGGCGAACCTCGGACGGATGAACGCCGCGAAGCAGTACGGCAGGCCGAGTTCGGCGGCCAGGCTGGCGCTGGAGCGGCTCGACCCCAGCACCCACGGCACGGGCGTCGCGGCGCCAGATCGGGGAATCTCCAGATCGGCGTAGGCGTGGCCCTCGGGGTAGTCGTCGTACAGATGGTTCACGACGGCCTCGATCTTCTGGGCGTGGTCCTGGTCGGGATTCTCGACGTGGCGCTCGGTACCCAGCGCGCGGTCGGCCGCGGGCGAGCCGTTGGCCCGGCCCAGTCCGGCGTCGATCCGGCCGGGCGCCAGGCCGTCCAGCGCGCCGAAGAGTTCGGCGACCTTGAACGGGCTGTAGTGGTTGAGCAGCACGGCACCCGATCCCAGCCGAATCGAGTCGGTGGCGGCGGCGAGGCGCCCCAGCAGCACCTCCGGGGTCGTCCCGGCGAGCGTGCTCGCCATCGCGTGGTGTTCGGCGACCCAGAAGCGCTCGAACCCGAGGCGCTCGGCCTGGCGGGCCGCCGCGACGGTGTTCTCGTAGGCGTCGGCGGCGGTCCCGCCAGCGGGCACTGGCGAGAGGTCGACGGCGGACAGCTCCATGCACCCACTCCGGGGTCGCCGCGGGAAAACGGTTCGGCTCTCCGCCGGCGGAACACGTTCCGCCGAATCCGCTTGGGGGTCCGGACGGGAGTCGGGACCGATGGTCGCGAGTTCGGTACTGCTATCGACGCTGGTGATGGTGACGTTGCTGGCCAGGATCGTCCTGTTTCTCAGGTCGTACCGGCAGCCGCAAGCTCTTCGCGGTGCTCCTCCACGGTGACCATCTCGGTGGTACACGGTGGCGTGAACGCGCTGGCGAAGAACGCGAGCACCGCGGGCCCGTCTCCGAGATGATCCCTCGGGTCGAATGGTTCGTGGTCGCTCCTGGCGGGCGTCGCGGTGAACGTCGGTGCGAAGGTGCCTTCAGACGGCATGGCCGGAAGTACGACCGCGACGGGCTGACCCTGTCTCTAAGCCCACGGACGTGCCGGGTTCGACGCTACTTCCCGAACACCATCGGGACAACCCCCTCGGCGGGGCCGTTCCCACGTAGAGCCATGGTAGTCGACACGACAGACGACCACGCCGCAGTCGTCGGCGCCACGGAGATCGACGGCGAACCGTTCGGCGACATCGTAACCGCCCTGGGGTCGCTGGGCGACGACGAGCGCATGCTGCTGGTCAACTCGTTCGAACCGGTACCGCTGTACGACGTCCTCGACGAACGCGGGTTCGCCCACGAGACCAGCCAGATCGGCGACGACGAGTGGCACGTCGAGATCGAGCACGCGTAGGCCGAACAGGTTCGTGGGAACCCACTGGTGGCCGGCGAGCCAACCGGCGGACGATGGCAGCGACAGAACTCGACCTCAGGGACGTGCCGCCGCCGGAGCGCCACCCGAAGATTCACGACGCCTTCGCGGCGCTGGACAGCGGCGAGGCGCTGACGCTGATCAACGACCACGAGCCAAAGCCGCTGTTCTACGAGCTGAAGGCCGAGGTCGACGCGTTCGACGCCGAGAACTACAGCGTCGAGCGACGGGGCGACGAGGAGTTCGTCGCGACCCTGCCCAAACGCTGACCGCCATGCCCGAACTGACCGACCTCGCGACGCTCTCGGAGACGCCCCACGCGGAGGTGTTCGACCGGCGGGAGCCGCGGACGGTTCGACTCCAGCTCGACGCCGGCGAGTCGGTGCCACCCCACACCCATCCGGGGACCGACGTCGTCCTGCACCTGCTGTCCGGACATCTGGAGGTGACCCTCGACGACGAGACGTACGACGTCGAAGCGGGCGAGCTCCTCCAGTTCGGCGGCAACAGCGAGGCGTCGCCACGGGCCGTCGAGGACAGCACGGCCGTCATCGTGCTCGCACCGGCCGTCGAGGACTGACCGGCGCCGGCCCGCTCACACGGTCTCGACGCCGCAGAACTCGAAGCGTGCCCCGCCGTCGGCGCTCTCCGTGACCGAGACCCGCCAGCCGTGCGCGTCGGCGATGCGCTCGACGATGGACAGCCCCAGTCCGAGACCGTCCTCCTCGGTGGTGTACCCCGAGTCGAACACCCGCTCGCGGAGTTGTGGGTCGAGTCCGGGTCCGTCGTCGGCGACGTAGAACCCCGCTTCGCCGTCGAGCGCTCCGACCTCGACGGCGAGGTCCGAGCACACGCCCGAGCGCGACCCGACCGAATCGGCGGCGTCGCTGGGGGCAGTTTCCGTGCCGTGCTCGACCGAGTCGTCGGGCTTCGCCCGACTGTTCGTGGAGCCGTGCTCCACGGCGTCCCCGTGAGCCTGTGAACGAGGGCTCGTGGAACCGTGTTCCACGGCGTTGCGAAACAGGTTCTCCAGGAGCCGCCGGGTCCGCTCGGGGTCGGCCTGGACCGACGGCGCGTCCGCGGTCGACACCGTGGCCGCGGCGGTGTCGACGGTCCCCCAGGCCTCGTCGGCGAGCGTCGAGAGGTCGGTGGGGCGAGTCTCGACGTCGTCCTCGCGGGCCAGGGTCAGCAGGTCGTCGATGATCCGCTCCATCCGATCGAGGGCGCCCCCGACCTCCGCGAGGCGGTCGTCGTCGTGGTCCGCCCGGAGCATCTGCAGGTACCCACGGGCCACGCTTAGGGGATTCCGGAGGTCGTGGCTGACGACCGAGGCGAACGCGTCCAGTCGCTCGTTGCGCCGTTCGAGTTCCCGGCGACGCTCCCGGCGATCGGTGACGTCGCGTGTGGTGACGACGAACCCGTCGAGGCTGGTGTCCGTGCGATCGGTCGCGACCGACTCCAGCCACTGCCAGTCGCCGTCCGCCGAGCGAAAGCGGTACTGGACGCGTTCGGTCGTCACGTCCACGCTGTCGTCCATCGTCTCGTAGGCCTCGCGCACGTCCGGGAGGTCGTCTTCGTGGACGTAGTCGGCGACGGACTTCCCCTCGAGGTCCGCCGGCGCGTGCCCGGTCAGCCGCTCGATGGACGAACTCACCTCCCGGAACCGCCCCTCCTCGTCGACGATCATCAGGACGTCGGAGGCGGCGGCGATGAACGACTCCAGGCGCTCGGTTGCCTCCTTGCGATCGGTGATGTCGGTGATGAACCCCTCCAGCGCGACGATTTCGCCCTCCGACCGGACCCCCCGGCCACGCTCCCACATCCAGCGAATCTCGCCGTCCTTCGTCTCGATGCGGTAGGTCACCTCGAAGGACTCGTCGGCCGCCACCGCTTCCTGAACGCTCTCCCAGAGGCGCTCCCGTTCCTCGTCGAGCAACACCTCCTCGCCCCAGATGCCGTCGACCGACTCCAGGGTCTCGGCGGTGTACCCCGTCAGTTCCTCGACGCCCCCGCGCACCTCCACCATGGGCCACCCCGGTTCGTTCCGACAGCGGTACACCATCCCCGGCAGGTTGTCGATCAGCGTCCGCAGTTTCCGCAGTCGTTCCTTGCGCTCGGTGACGTTCTGCGAGACGGCCATCGCGGTGTCGACGTCGCCGTCGCCAAGGGGGACCGTCGTGATTCGGTACTGCTCTCCCTGGAAAGTCTGCTCGAAGCTCCGTCGTTCGCCGTCTATCGCGGCACGGAGGTGGGGCGCCAGCTCGTTCGCGATGTCCTCCGGGAAGACGTCGTGGACCGTCGACCCGATGATCTCGTCGCTGGAGAGCCCGACCGCTTCGATTTCGGTCCCGCCGGCGAGCAGGGACCGGAGGTCGTCGTCGACGAGGAACACGCCGCCGTCGGGGAAGTTCTCGACGAGGGTACGGTAGCGCTGTCGGCTCTGGCGCAGCGACGCCTCGCGGTCGAGCCGCGACAGCGCCTCCTCGGCGGCCGACGCGAGCACCCGCGCCAGCGAGACGTCCGTGGCGTCGAACACGTCGGGGTCGGTCGCCCCGGCGATCAGCACCCCGTGCTCGCCCAGCGGCACGATGATCTCCGAGCTGACCCGCGTCTCGTCGTTGTACCGCCCGGGCACCTCGCTGACGTCGTCGTACAGCAGGGGCTCTCCAGACTCGAACGCCTCCCACACCAGCCCCTCGCCCCCGTCGAACACCGGCGGCTCCCCCAGCGTCGCCCGCGCCGCGTCGCTGTCCGCCACCGGCACGAGCGCGTCGCTCTCGGCGTCGTGGACGTACACGGCGTTGATCGGCATGTCCAGGATGTTCGCCGCGGCGTCGATCGTGATCTCGGCGACCGCCTCGCGCGAGGATGCCCCGACGAGGTCGCGGGTGCGCTCGTGGAGGTCCTCGATGGCCTGGCGGCGCTCGTGGCGCTCGGTGACCTCCTGGAACTGCGAGAACACCGCGACGACGCGACCATCCTCGTCGGTGACGACGCGGTTGTGCCACTCGCAGACGATCTCGGTGCCGTCGGCGCGGACGTTGCGGTTGACGCTGTGGTACCCGCCCTCGTCGGCCAGCAGGGCGTCGACGGTGTTCTGGACCGCCGGGATGTCGACGTCGGCCACGAACGGTTCCCAGGAGCCCCCGCGCAGCGTCGCCTCGTCGTAGCCCAGTATCGCTTCGGCGGCGTCGTTGATCCGGACGACCTCGAACGCGTCGTTCCACTCGATCACCCCCAGCGGCGACTGGTCGATGAACAGCGACAGTCGCTTCTGGCTCTCAGCCAGTGCGCGACGGGACCGGGACTGCTCGACGGCGTTGCCGATCCGGTTTGCCAGCACCGTGTACTGGTCGGTGCCGGTCTCCTTCTGGAGGTAGTCGGTGACCCCCGCGGCGATGGCGTCGCTGGCGACGGCCTCCGATCCACGGCCCGTGAAGAGGATGAACGGGACCTCCTCGTCGGCCTCCCGCACGGCCCGCAGGAACTCCAGGCCGTCCATGTTCGGCATCTCGTAGTCCGAGACGACGCAGTCGATCTGCTCCTCGGTCACGCGGGCCAGTCCGTCCCGAGCCCGCGTCTCCGTGTGGACCTCGAACCGGTCGTCGACCCGTTCGAGGAACTCCGCGGTCAACTCGGCGAACGAGGGCTCGTCGTCGACGTGCAAGACTCGGATCGTCTCGGCTCGCTCGCTGGCCGACGAGGACCCGTCCTCCCCGTCCTCACCAGCCCCGCCGGCATCGTCGTCGTGTTCCCCCGGAGACATGCTCTCTCACCGACGTACGTCGTGGGGGATAATAACGATTGGCAGCCAGCGACAGACCTTTGATGTGGGTGGCCCGCGGTCTGAGCGATATGGACGAGGACGGAGCGAGCGACGCACCGATCGACCCGGACATGGAGGACGTCCTCGAGAACCTGGAGGAACTCGAGGAGACAGTCGACTCGCCCGACGAGCGCGAGCAGGTCCGCGAAGCGATGCGCACCGCCCGCCGCGCGTCCCGCCCTCGACCGATCGGCCGGATCAGGGACAGCTTCGGGACCCGGGACCTCGGCGAGGCGCTGGTTGGGAGCTTCCTCTTCGGGATGCCGATGATCGTCGAGGGCGGGACCAACGAGGTCGGCGAGCACATCGCCGACAGCCTCCCGCTGATCCTGGCGACCGCCGGATTCGGGCTCCTGCTGGTGCTCGGCATCCTCTGGGCCGCGGAGTTCGAGAAGGTCGAGTCGGACTTCCTCCTGGGGGTCGTCCCGGTGCGGTTGGTCGGCATCCTCGCCGTCGCCGCCACGACGGCGCTGGTGCTGATGACGATGTGGGGCCGCGTCGACTGGGGCCACCCGTGGATCGCCGGGAGTCAGACCCTGGTGACCGCCATCGTGATGGCCGTCGGCGCGTCGCTGGGCGACGTGCTCCCTGAGTCGTGAGCGCCGTCGGTGCTCACCCGATCGTCATGATCTCGTAGCCGTCGTCGGCCAGCTCCGCGACCGACGGCGCGTGGCTGTTCGCGTCGCTCAGCAGTTCCATGTCCGACTCGTGGTACGCCTCGGTGGCGTCGAACGCGTTGGCGCAGTAGCCGCAGGCCCCGGCGACGATGTCCCGCGAGCGGAGGATTCGCCACTGGTGGTTGAACGGTCGGTCCGGGTCCTCGGCGAACTCCGCGGGCCACTTCGAGGCCTTCCCGTCGAGGAACAGGTCGACCTTGTACCCGCCGTCGTCGAGTTCCACCGCGTAGTTGAAGCCGTTGCCGGCGGCTGCGAAATCCTCCGGCCCGGCGTTCATGATGATGGCGTACTTGTCCGGCTCGTCGTCCGTCCCGGCGCCTCCGAAGACGCCGTCCAGCAGTCCCATGACCTCACGAAGCGAGCGACCGAACTTAAGCGGGCGGCGGAAATGTGGCGAGCGTTCACGTCCGCCGACGGTCGCCGAGACCGCGACGGCCGTCAGTCGGCGGCGGGGGTCCCGGAATCGGACGCCTCGTTCGCCCGAGCGAACACCATCCCGATCCCGTACCCCGGGACCCCGGCGCCGACGATCCCCGCCACGACGAGCGACTCGACGCCGACGACGAACGCGGCGGCGAACCCGCCGACGGCGGCGTTCGACAGCGCGATGCCGAGCGCGGTCGGGTTGAGGCCGGTTCCGGCGACGCCCCTGTCGTCGGCCGCGGCGTCGTCCGTCGAGTCGGCGCCGACCAGTCCCGTCAGCAGGAAGTAGCCGCCGGCGCCGGACAGCGCGCCGAACACCACGGCCAACGTCGCCGACTCGAACACGAGGTAGGCGGCGGCGCCGACGGCGACGGCGTCGACGACACCGAGTGCGATGGCGATGCTCGTCGGAAGTTGCTCGTCGGTGTCGGAGGGCATACCCCCAGCTTCGATAGTCGGAAAAGAAAAATTTTCGAAGTTCGGACGTGTTCGGCGCAGCTCAGACGAGCGGTCGCTGGGTCACCGTCGTCATCGAGGCCGTCGGGGTGAGGACAAGACCGTCCGTCTCGTCGCGATCGACGACTTCGATGTCGGAGTTCAGCACCGAGGTGCTCCAGGCGACGCGCTGATCGTTGATCGTGGGGTCGACGTACTCGCCGTACAGCTGCAGGTCGTCGCTGTTCTCGGCCAGCTGCTGCAGGGCCGCATCGTCGAACCGGACGAACACGCGGTTGTCGGTCACGGTGACGGACTCGGCCTCGAGACGGTGGCCGCTCTCGTTGAGGACGAAGAGCGTGCTCTCGTTGACGGACTCGGAGAACGCGGGCCGCCTGACGACGGCGGTCGCGGTGCCCTCACCGTTCGTCAGGACCGGCGCGGACGGCACTTCGGCGTCCACGCGGCGGATGCGGTCGATGTCCTCGGGCGCGACGGTACCCTGGTCCTGGATGTACTCGGCGGTGACGGTGCCGTACAGCGCCTCGGTGCTGCTCACGCGCGGCGCGTCTTCCAGCACGGAGCCACTCCAGCCGGCCATGTAGGAGTTGACCGTGACGGTGTACGTCTCGTCCTCGTCGAGCGGTTCGCCGTTGACGTAGGCGTCACGGATGCGGTCCTCGGGCGCGAGGAAGTCGTTGTCGGCCCACTCGTACTGGACGCCGCTAACCTGCAACTGGGCCTGCGCCCCGAACTCGCCGGACCGGGCGGTCGTCACCTGGCTGGCGAGCAGTTGCTTGATCTCCGCACCCGTCAGTTCGACGGTCACGAGACTGTTGCCGAACGGCAGGACGCTGTACACGTCGCCCGCGGTGATCTCACCCGGCCCGTACACCGAGTTCGACCGGATGCCGCCGGCGTTCGTGATCGCGACATCGGCGCCCGTCTTCCAGCGGAACGCGTCGGTGATCAGGTTGCCCATCCGCGTGTCGTCGGCGTAGTTCGAGTTGAACCGCGCGTCGAGTTCGACCTCGCTGGTCCCCAGCACGGTGCTGAGCTGGTCGCCGCGGGCCTCGGTGATGATCGACGAGACCTCCTCGTCCTTCGGCAGGTCCTCGGTCACGTCGAGCATCCGACCGTTCCAGGAGACGACCTCGCCGTCCTGGATGGTCAGGTTGACCTCGTTGAGGTGCGCGGCGCGCCCCTCGGCCTCCATGACGACCGTGCCCGAGACCTCCTGGGGCGGGTACTCGATTTCGTCGTCACCGACCACGATCGCGTCGGCCTCGTCGACGCCTTCGGCGATCTCCTTCGACTCGGGGACGCCGACGTGGGCCAGCACGACCACCGCGTCGACGTTCTCCTCTTCTTTCAGCTGCGTCGCGTACTGCTGGGTTGTCTCGACGTGGTCGCGGACCTCGTAGCCCTGCGCCGCGAAGTCCACGGCAGTCTTACCCTTGATCGCCTCGTCTGCGATGCCGATGACGCCGACCTTCACGCCGTCCTTCTCGATCACTTCGTACGGCTTCGTGCCGGGGATCGGGTCACCGGACTCTTCCTGGACGACGTTGGCCATCAGCCAGGGGAACTCCGACTCGTCGGAGAAGTTCTGAACCGCGTCGAACCCGAAGTCGAGGTCGTGGTTGCCGATGACCTCGGCGTCGGGTTCGATGGCGTTCAGCGCGTCGATGGGCGTCTGCCACTGCGAGGTCGGAGACAGCGAGTGCGGGCTGACCTCGTCGCCACCCCCGAAGACCATCGTCGGGTTGTCGTGAGCCGCGCGACGTTCGTCGATCAGGTGTGCCAGCCGCGGGAGGTTCCCGTCCTGAGACGCCGCGGTCTGGACGTCGTTGTACTGCAGAATCGTCAGTGTCGTTTCTTCGGCGGACGACTCGTTCTCGGCCGTCGTCGCGCCGTCTGCCTGTGCGTTGGCCGCCGACACGGCCGGGGCGAACCCGACCGTGACGAGGCACAGTACCACCAACACCGTTAGGGTCCGACGCATGCGTGCGTCGAATGGGTAACCCCCCGAATAAAAGCAACTATGTTTGCACAATAGTTCCGGGAAGTGTTCCGTAGCCCCGGGGGGACCCCGGAAATCGTTACCGGAATCGACCGCAAGACACCTGTCGGTTCGGGCCGTCACCTCCGGCGTGAAGTTCGAGCTGCTGGGCTGGCCCGCCGAGGGGCCGACCCTCCGACTGGACCACCGGCGGTTCAGTTACGCCGGCAAGTTCGTGATGTCGAACACGGGCAAGGCTGTGGCGCGTGCGGACGGCGACATCGTCGCGGCCGTCTCGTTCAACGAAGACCGCACCGACGAAGACTGCGCGTGGCTCCGCTACGTCACCGTCCGCGAAGACCGCCGCGGCGACGGTCTCGGGCCACGGCTGGCCGCGTTCGCAACCGCGCGACTACACGACCGGGGCTACGACCGGGTCCGTATCGCCGTCAACAACCCCTTCGCCTACCGGGCGCTGTACCGGGCCGGATTCGCGTTCGCCGACCGCGAGACCGGCATCGCGGAGCTGGTGCTGATCCACCCCGGCGACCGCGACCCCCAGCGCTACCGCGCGGGACTGGCCCGGTTCGCCGGCCGCGAGAACTTGAGCGACGACGAACGGGCGTTCCTCGCCGAGCACCGCGAGGGCGACCCGCCGGAGGTCGTCGAACCGCCGACGTAGCGCCGTCGGCGGCGTGCCCGCCGGAACCGACACCGTTTATGACTCGCCGCGCCCAATCGCCGGCGATGGGAAACGCGGCTCTGCGCGAGTTGGCGACGCTGTCGACGGTCCCGTTCGACGACCTCGCGGGCGCGACGGTTGCCGTCGACGCGCACAACTGGCTGTATCGGTACCTGACGACGACGGTCCGGTTCACCAGCGACGGCGCCTACACGACCGCCGACGGGACGGAGGTCGCCAACCTGATCGGCATCGTCCAGGGGCTCCCGAAGTTCTTCGAACACGACATCACGCCACTGTTCGTGTTCGACGGCGGCCCCTCGGAACTGAAGGCCGACGAGGTCGAGGCCCGCCGCGAGCAGCGCGAGCGCTACGAGGACGAACTCGCGGACGCCCGCGAGGCCGAGGAGGTCGACGCCGAGCGAGTCGCCACGCTGGAGTCGCGCACCCAGCGCCTGACCGACACCATCCAGGAGACCAGCCGCGAGGTGCTCTCGCTGCTCGACGTGCCGGTGATCGAGGCACCGGCGGAGGGCGAGGCCCAGGGGGCACACATGGTTCGGCGCGGCGACGCCGACTACGTCGGCACCGAGGACTACGACGCGCTGCTGTTCGGCGCGCCGGACACCCTCCGGCAGCTCACCTCCAGCGGCGACCCCGAGCACATGTCGCTGGACGCCACCCTCGACGACCTGGGGCTCACGCTGGAGGAACTGATCGACGTGGGCGTCCTCGTCGGGACGGACTTCAACGAGGGCGTCGACGGCGTCGGGCCGAAGACCGCGCTGAAACTGATCCGCGAGCACGGCGATCTGTGGGCCGCCCTGGAGGCCGAAGACGAGTACATCGAGAACGCCGACCTGGTCCGCGAACTGTTCCGCAACCCGAACGTCACCGACGACTACGAGGTCGCCCCGGAGATTCGTCCCGACGTCGACGCCGCTCGCGCGTACGTTGTCGACGAGTGGGGCGTCGCCGCCGACGAGGTGGCCAACGGGTTCGAGCGCATCGAGGAGTCGGTCACCCAAACCGGGCTCGACGAGTGGACCTGAGACACGACATTTAAATCCCGTCGGGCGTATCGCTTGGCTCATGGACACGGACGAGGTCGAACACCTCATCGAGGAGGGGATCGACGGCGCGGAGGCGACGGTTCGGCCGTCGCGGGGAGCAGCTGAAGACGATCACCTCGCGGCGGTGGTGGTCGCGCCGGCGTTCGAGTCGGCGTCGCTGGTCGACCAGCACGAGATGGTGTACGATGCGCTCGACGAGCACATGACCAGCGACATCCACGCGCTGGAGCTACAGACCTACACCCCAGACGAGTACGAGAAGCGCACCGAGAGCAACTGAAACCGCCGGAAAGCGGGCCGGGGAGAACGATACAGGTTCCGAAAGGTTTTCTGTGCTGTCCTGTCGATTCGCGTGCATGGAGGCCCTCCATCCGAACGTCAGAGTCGTCTGGGCCGCCGTCGGAGCCGTCCTCGCAGTGGCACTTGGCGGCGTGGTCGCGGCCGCCGACCACCTGTGGCTGTCGGTCGGGCCGGTGCTCGGCGTCGGCGTGGGCGCGGTCGTCCTCCCGGGCGTCGTGCTGTACGTCGTCGCGCTGTACCGCACCTGGCGGTACGAGGTGCAGGCCGACGCGCTGTACCTCGAACGCGGCGTCGTCAAGCACGTCGAGACGGCGGTGCCGTTCGTCCGCATCCAGCACGTCGACACCGAGCGCGGCCCCGTCGAGCGCCTGCTCGGGCTGTCGAGCGTCGTCGTCTACACCGCCGGGTCCCGAGGGGCCGACGTCGAGATTCCCGGGTTGGACCCCGCTGACGCCGACGCGCTGCACGATCGCCTCCGGCGACTGGCCGTGGAAAGCGAACCCGACGACGGGGTGTGACGATGCGCCGACTCCACCCGCTGACCGGGCTGTTGCGGACGGGCCAGTACGCCCTGTACGGCCTCAGCGTCCCGCTGTTCTTCATGGGCGCCGTCCTCGGGCTCCTGGGGGTCGACGTCGACGCTGGGCTCATCATCCAGACGATGGGCCTGGGCGGCCTCGTCGGAGGCGCTTTCGGCCTCGCGTCCTACCTGCGGTACCGCTACGAGGTGCGTGCGGAGACCCTCGTCGTCACCGAAGGAGTCCTCGCCCGCCGGGAGCGCGAGATTCCCGTCGAGCGCGTCCAGAACGTCGACGTCCACCAGGAGTTGCTGCACCGGGTGCTGGGGCTCGCGATCGTCCGAATCGAGACCGCCGGGGGGACCGGCACGGAGGCAAAACTGAACTTCGTGAGCGGCAGCGAGGCCGGGCGCCTGCAGGAGGAGATCAGGAGCCGGCGGGCCGACCTCGCCGAGGGGCGGGAGCCGGGCCGCGACGAGGCGACCGCCGCCGGGACCCCGGAGGAGTCGGCCGACCAGGGCGGGGGAGCGGCGACGACGCTGTTCGCGCTGACGCCACGAGACCTCCTGGTGTACTCGGTGACCGAGATTCGCCCCGCCGCGTTCGCGCTGTCGCTGCTGGGCCTGCCGCTGGCCGACCGGGTCATCGCGGACTTGCTGGTGACGCTGGCGGGGCCGCTGGGCGGGCCCGAACGGCTCTCGCTGGCGATGACCGTCGACGAGGCCCTGGCGGTGGCGCTCGTGGCGTTCCCGTTGGTGCTTCTCGGTGGGTGGGCGCTGGGCGCCGTGCTCGGCCTGCTGGGGTACTGGGGGTTCCAGCTCGGGCGGCGCGGCTCGGACCTCGTGTACGAGCGGGGGTTGACGACGAAGTACAGCGGCTCGATTCCGCTGTCGAAACTGCAGACGGTGACGGTCACGGCGTGGCTGTTCCAGCGCCCGCTCGGGTACGCGGGGCTGCGCATGGAGACGGCGGGCCTGGGGTCCCAGCGCGCCCAGCAGGACGGGGCGCCGTCCGCGATTCCCCTGGCCGCCCGCGACCGCGTCTGGTCGTTCGCCGCCGCCATCGAGGGCTGTGAGGAGGCGCCCGAGATACAGCGACCGCCAGAGCGGGCGCGGCGGGTGTACGCCGTCCGGTACCTGCTCGCGATCGGGGTAGTGCTCGCGGTGGGACTGGCGTACGACGCCGCCGTCGGCACGTTCACGCGGTGGTGGGTGCCCGCGCTGCTGGTCCTGGTGGCCCCGCTGGCCGCACACCTGAAGTGGACCAGCCGCGGGTACGCCCTCGGCGACGACCACCTGTTCGTCCAGCGGGGGTTCTGGCGGCGCCGGACCAGCGTGGTCCCGTACCGTCGCCTGCAGACGGTCGCCAGGTCGCGAACGCTGTTCCAGCGCCGACTCGAGCTGGCCGATCTCGTCGCCGACACCGCCTCGTCGTTCGCGCTGGTCGGCGGTGGCGCGGTGGCACACGATCTACCAGCCGAGACGGCCGCCGATCTCCGGGACCGACTCCGCGAGGAACTCCAGACGTCGCTGGGTGCAGCGGCGCCCGCTCGCCCCACCGCGGGGACCGCCGAGCCCTCCGAATCGTAGCGCTTTACGTTCGGGTGGGCGTCTCTCCGACTGTATGAGCGACGAGGACAGCGACGTCCGCATCGAGGAGGACAGCCTGGGGGAGATGGCGGTCCCGAGCGACGCCTACTGGGGCGCACAGACCCAGCGCGCCGTCGAGAACTTCCCCATCTCGGGGATCACGTTCGGGCGCCGGTACGTCCGGGCGCTCGGCGTCGTCAAGAAGGCCGCCGCGCAGGCCAACCGCGACCTCGGGACGGTACCCGAGGACAAGGCCGACGCCATCGTCGAGGCTGCCGACGAGGTCATCGCCGGCGAGCACGACGGTCAGTTCCCCGTCGACGTGTTCCAGACCGGCTCGGGCACCTCGACGAACATGAACGCCAACGAGGTGATCGCCAACCGCGCGACGGAGCTCTACGGCGGCGAGGTCGGCACCCGCGAGATTCACCCCAACGACCACGTCAACTTCGGCCAGTCGAGCAACGACGTGATCCCGACGGCGATGCACGTCGCCGCGCTGGAGGCCGTCGAGAAGGACGTCACGCCGGCGCTCGACCAGTTGCGCGAGGCTCTCGCGGCGAAGGCCGAGTCGTTCGACGACGTCGTCAAGACCGGGCGCACGCACCTCCAGGACGCCACGCCCGTGACGCTTGGCCAGGAGTTCGGCGGCTACCGCACCCAGGTCGAGAAGGGGCTGGCTCGCGTCGACAAGACCCGCGAGCACCTCGCGGAACTCGCCCTGGGTGGGACCGCCGTCGGCACCGGCCTGAACACCCACGAGGAGTTCCCGGCCCGCGCCGCCGAGTACATCACCAAGGAGACCGGCGTGCAGTTCCGCGAGGCCGACGACCACTTCGAGGCTCAGGCCGCCCACGACGCCATGAGCGAGGCCCACGGCGCCCTGCGGACCGTCGCGGGGTCGCTGAACAAGATCGCCAACGACCTGCGGCTGCTGGCGTCGGGGCCGCGCAACGGCCTGGGCGAGATCGACCAGCCGGAGAACCAGCCCGGCTCCTCGATCATGCCCGGCAAGATCAACCCCGTCGTCGCCGAGGCGGTCAACCAGGTCCACAAGCAGGTCGTCGGCAACGACGCCGCCGTCTCGGCGGGCGCCGCCGAGGGGCAGATCGACCTGAACCTGTACAAGCCGGTGCTGGCGCACAACTTCCTGCAGTCCGCCGAACTGATCGCCAACGCCAGCGAGGCGTTCGCCGACAAGTTCGTCGCGAAACTGGAGGCCGACCGCGAGCACTGCGAGCGCCAGGTCGAGCAGTCGATGGCGCTGGCGACCGCGCTGAACCCGCAGATCGGCTACGACAAGGCCAGCGAGGTCGCCAAGGCCGCGCTGAAGGAGGGGCGCACCGTCCGCGAGGTCGCCGTCGAGAAGGGCTACCTGACCGAGGACGAGGCCGACGACGTGCTGGACCCGCGCAAGATGACAGAGCGGGGCATCCTCGGCGAGGACTGACGCCACGGACGCCGCCCGGGGTGCCGCGGGGCCAACGCTTTTGCTCGCCGGCGCCGACCCACGTCTATCCGGCCTGGACCATGGCAGATCACGACATCTCCCTGACGGTGAACGGGACCGACCACGAACTGACCGTCCAGTCCCGGACGCTGCTGATACACGCCCTGCGGGACCGCCTGGACTACACCGGCCCGAACGTCGGCTGCGAGAGCGGCAAGTGCGGCGCCTGCACCGTCCACGTCGACGGCGAGGCGGTCAAGGCCTGCACTGAACTGGCGGTCCGGGCCGACGGCAGCGAGGTGACGACCGTCGCCGGGGTCGCCGACGGCGACGACCTCCACCCGCTCCAGACCGCGCTGCACGAGGCGCACGGCCTCCAGTGTGGCTACTGCACGCCCGGCGTGGTGATGACGGGCCTGGAACTGCTCGACGGCGGGGGCGAGCTCGACCGCGATGCGGTCCGGGCCGGACTGAAGGGCAACGTCTGTCGCTGCACGGGGTACGACCGCATCGTCGACGCCGTCGAGCGAGCCGCCGACGAGGTGGGCGGGCAGGGAGCGACCGACGGCGGCCAGGAGGCGAGCGACTGAGATGTTCCCCCCGGAGTTCGACTACCGCCGGGCCGACGACGTCGCGGCAGCCGTCGACCTGCTGGCCGCCCACGACGACGCCGCGGTCATCGCCGGCGGGCACAGTCTCCTGCCGGCGATGAAACGTGGCGACGCGGCGCCGTCGACCGTCGTGGACGTGAGCGACGTCGACGCGATGGCCGGCATCGAGCGCGACGAGGGTGGCGTCCGCGTGGGCGCGGCGACCCGCTACGTCGAGGCCGCCGAGTCGGAGGCGCTCGCGACGCGGGCGCCGGTGCTCGCCGAGGCGGCTGGGGCGGTCGGGGACGTCCAGATTCGCAACCGCGGCACCGTCGGCGGGAACCTCGCTGCGGCCGACCGCGGCGCGGACCTGCCCGCGGCGGCGCTTGCGGCCGACGCGACGGCCCACCTGCGAGGACCGGATGGCGAACGAGCAGTCGACGCCGACGACTTTTTCGCCCCCGGCGGCGCCACCGCCGTCGCCGACGACGAGGTGCTGACCGCGCTGTGGGTTCCGGACGCGAGCGACGCCGGGAGCGCGTACGTCCGGCGGACCCACCCCGCGACGGGGTACGCGCTGGTCGGCGTGGCGGCGGTCGTCCGCACCGAGGCGGGCACGGTCACCGACGCGCGACTGGCCGCCAACGGCGTCTGCGAGCGCGGCGTTCGCCTGCCCGCCGCGGAGGCAAAGCTGGCCGACGCGCCCGCCGACGGCGGGACAATCGAGCGTGCGGCCGCGGCGGCCGGTGACGGCGTCGACGACGAGTTCGTCGGCGACCCCACCGCATCCGGCGAGTTCCGGGCGCACCTTCTGGGCACGCAGGTCGAGGCGGCGCTTGAGAAGGCGCTGTCGGCGACGGGAGGGGCGGCATGAGCGACGACACCCCCACGGCGCCCGACGGCGGCCGAGAGGCGGGGCTCGCGGCGACGGCCGAGGACGACGCGGAGGGAGCGGACGGCCTCGTCGGCGAGCGCGTCGCCCGCCGGGAGGACCGCGCGCTGCTGACCGGGAACGCCGAGTTCACCGACGACCTCGCGGACCCCCAAACTACTCACCTCGCGTTCGTCCGCAGCGACGTGGCCCACGCCGACGTCCGCTCGGTCAACACCGACGCGGCGGCGGCCACCGACGGCGTGCTCGCGGTGTACACCTGGGACGACCTGGTGGCTGCGGACGTGCCGGGGTTGCTCCCGGTCTCCGACGGGCGTCTGGACTGCGCAGTGCCGGGCCACCCCGTGCTCGCCAGCGACCGCGTGCGCTACCAGGGCCAACCGGTCGCGGCGGTCGTCGCCGAGGACCGCTACGCCGCCCGCGACGGCGTCGAGCGAGTGGCCGTCGAGTACGACGAGCGCGGTGCCGTCGTCGACCCGCGCGAGGCCGCGAGCGAGGACGCACCGACGGTGTTCGACGACGCACCGGACAACGTCGCGCTGACAGCGGACCTGGGCGACGCGGCAGCGACCGACGAGGCCTTCGCCGACGCCGACCGCGTCGTCTCCGTCGACCTGGAGAACAACCGCCTCATCCCCTCCGCGCTGGAACCGCGGGCCGCGCTGGCCCGCTACGACGCCGGCGACGAGGAGTTGACCGTCGAGATGACCAGCCAGTCCCCGCACGGCCACCGGCGGAAGCTGTCGCACACGCTCGGCCTGCCCGAGCGGCGCATCCGCGTCATCGCGCCGGACGTCGGCGGCGGGTTCGGCCACAAGGGCCACCACCATCCCGGCGAAGCCGCAGCGGCGTTCGCGGCGATGCAACTCGACCGGCCGGTGGCCTGGACCGCGACGCGGTCGGGCAACTACCTCGCGGGCGCCCACGGCCGGGACCACCGAACGACGGCCGAACTGGCCGTCGACGACGACGGAACCATCCGAGGGTTGCGCGCGGACACCCACGCCGCTGTGGGCGGGTACGCGCTCGGCGGCGGCGCCGCGATGCCCGCCGGCTACGGCCGCCTGCTCGCCGCCCAGTACGAGATTCCGGCGATCCACTGCCGGACGCGCTGTGTGTTCACGACGACGGCGCCGATCCACTCTTACCGCGGGGCGGGCCGCCCGGAGGCCATCTACGTGACCGAACGACTGGTCGCCACGGCGGCACGAGAACTGGACCTCGACCCGGCCGAACTGCGCCGGCGCAACCAGATCGAGTCGTTCCCCCACGAGACCGCGGTCGGGGCGACCTACGACAGCGGCGACTACCGCTCGGCGCTGTCGGCGCTGGAGGACGAACTGGGCGACGAGCCCCGCGGCGGCGAGCGCGACGACGACGGCCGCCTGCGCGGCGTGGGGCTGGCCTGCTACGTCGAGTCGACCGGCGGCGGCTTCGAGAGTGGCGTCGTGCGCGTGCTCCCGGACGGCGGCGTCCGGGTGTACGCGGGGACCCACTCCCACGGGCAGGGCCACGGGACCACCTACGCCCAGATCGTCGCCGACGAACTCGGCGTCGACTACGACGAGGTGGCCGTCGTCGAGGGCGACACCGAGCGCATTCCGCAGGGGACCGGGACGTTCGGCAGCCGTAGCGCCATCACGGGCGGCAACGCCGTCGCCGAGAGCGCGCAGTCGGTCCGCGAGCGCGCCCGAGAGTTCGCCGCCCACGAGCTGGACTGCGACCCGGAGGCCGTCGACTACGCCGACGGCACGTTCGCGGGGCCGGGCGGCGAGACGCTGCCGTTCGCCGACATCGCCGACCTGGCGTACGGGTGGGGCGTGCCCGAGGGGATGGAGCCCGGGCTGGAGGCGACGACGTTCTACGAGCAGGACGACACCGCCTACACCTTCGGCGCCCACGCGGCCTGCGTCGCCGTCGACCCGGACACCGGCGCCGTCGAAATAGAGCGGTACGTCGCGGTCGACGACTGCGGCGAGCGCATCAACCCCACCGTCGTCGAGGGCCAGATCGAGGGCGGGGTCGCGCAGGGCATCGGCCAGGCCCGCTACGAGCGGGCGACCTACGGCGCGGACGGCGACCTCCAGACGGACTCGATGCTCAACTACGCCGTCCCGCGGGCGGGCCACCTCCCGGACGTCGAGACCAGCGCCCACGTCACGCCGACGCCGACCAACGACCTGAACGTGAAGGGCATCGGCGAGGCCGGCACCGTCGCGGCGCCGCCGGCGACGGTCAACGCCGTCGTCGACGCGCTGGCGCCGCTGGGCGTTGCGCACGTCGACATGCCGCTGACGAACGAGCGCGTCTGGCGGGCCGTCGAGGACGCGCGGCGTTAGTTCCAGGCCACGTCGGCCAGTCGCCAGGCGAACATCGCACGCAGAACCACGACGAGGCTGTTCGTCTCCCCGCGGGCCCACACCGCGGTCTCGGTGCGGTCGCCCGCCGCGCCATCCTCGACGCGGACGGAGGTCAGCGCCGTGGCGCGGTCGACGAGCATCACGCGGCCGGCGGGGCCGTCCGACCAGGTCCACATCGAGTCGAACGGTTCCGCCTCGGGAATCCGCTCTAGGACGGACGCCTCGACGGCCGGCGACAGCCCGGCGATCCTGACGGTCACGCCGCGATCGGCGGCGTCTCGGAGCGCGGTCAGGGACTCCTCGGTGAGCAACTGTTCGACGCACATGTACACCACCTCCTCCTCGGCGTCGTCGACGAGCGTGCGGACGCGGTCGACGACGGCGTGCTCGCCGTCGACCGTCCAGACGCCGCGCTGTTCGACCCGTGGCTCGGCGGGGGCGAGTTCGCCCAGGCCGGTCCGCAGCGAGGCGATGCGGTGGCGGCTCTCTTCCTGCAGTTTCCGGGCGGTCGTCTCCGGGGAGAGCGCCTGGAAGCGCTTGGGGTCGTCGGCGGTCTCCTCCACGAGACCGCGCTCGCGCAGTTCCTCGGCCGCGTCGTACACGCGGGTCCGGGGGACCTCGGCGACCCGGCTCACGTCCCGAGCGCTGCCGACGCCGAGCGTCGACAGCGCGACGAAGGTCCTGGCGGCGTACGTGCTCAGGCCGAACTGTTCGAGACGGTGGATCGCCGTACTACGAGGGTCGTCGGATGAATCAGGGGCCATCAGTGTGCTCCGCAGAGAGGTCCGACGTGGGTCGGACCGGCACGCCGTCGGTTGTGGTTGGGACACAGGGTCGGCGGCGTGCCGAGCGACAGTTTGCCCCCACCACGGAAAACAATTTTGTGATTAACTGAGTCACTGTATTCTCGGGAGTCGATTGAGGAACGCTCGACGCGATCACACGCCGGCACGACCGGGAGCACGTTCACTGGTTCAGTGACAACGACTATCTGCACGGGGACGCGATATTTACAGCGCACGGGATTCCCCCGTATCGCAGGTTGGGACACATGAGCTCCGAAGACACAGCAGACGAGGCGGTGAGCGTCCTTCAACAGTTGGGGTTGAAGGAGTACGAGGCGAAGTGCTTCGTTGGACTCACCCGCGTCTCGACGGGAACGGCGAAACGCCTCAGTGAGATCACCGACGTGCCCCGGACGCGCGTCTACGACGCGATCCGCGTCCTCGAGGCCCAGGGGTTGGTGGAGATACAGCACACGAGCCCCCAGCGGTTCCGCGCCGTCAGCGTCGAGGAGGCGATGGAGACGCTGCGTGACCAGTACGAGAGCCGCGTCACCCGACTCGGCGACGCGCTCCAGAGCGCCGAGGAGGTTCAGTCCGACGAGGACGACACCATTCAAGAGGTGTGGTCGATGACCGGCGCGAACGCGGTCCAACAGCGCACGGAACGGCTCCTCGACGAGGCCGAGGAGGAGGTCGTGCTGGTCATCGGCGACGAGTCGCTGCTGACCGACGAGCTCGTCGACACGCTCAAACAGATCGACGACAACATCGACCTCATCGTCGGGACCGTCGACGAGTCGCTCCGAGACCGCGTCACGGAACGCATCGAGGACGCCGAGGTGTTCACCTCCGGGCTGGGGTGGTTGCGCAGCGATCAGGTGGACGACGATCTCTCCATCGGGCGACTCCTGCTTGTCGACCGCGAGAACATCCTCGTCAGCACCATCCACCGCGACACGGGCGAGGAGCGCGCCGTGTTCGGCTCCGGCTTCGGCAACGGGCTGATCGTGATGGCTCGCCGACTGATGTCACATGGGCTGGTCGGCCGCCGCGACCCCGAGATGACCGACTGAGACGGGTTATTCTCGGCTTCTACCGGCTGATGTCTTGCCCGGTGGCGGCAGCCGCCGGTAACCCGTGAGAATGAACCGTATGAGCCGGGACGTTGGCCGACGGCCGCGATCTCTGTCTGACCCGGCGCCGCAGCTCCGTCGTCGGTCGCCGCGATCGGCGAAACATTTTTGTACGATGAAAATATCCACGACGACACCCGGTTTCCGGAGAATCGCAATACCGCACCGAGTTGGTAACCACTCACATCCGGATGAATCATCCACGGCATTGAAGACACCCCGTATCCATATCTGTACCATGCACACCTGTCGTCACTGCAGCCGCACGTTCCAGTCGGAGCTCCAGTACGAACTCCACGTCGACACCTGCGACGAGAATCAACTGCTCTGCCGAGAGTGTGGCGAGCGGTTCTCCGAGCGAGCGGCGACACGAGACGGCTGGCACTACCGCTGCCCGTCCGAGGACTGCGACGGCGCCGGACTCACCGAGGACATCGTCGAACTGTCCGACGCGAAAGTCGCCTCGCAGTAACCCGGAGTCGTACACTTTAACACGGTCGCGCCCGCCAGTTCACGCGATGGAGCGGCTGCATCACCGAATCCGGTTCGTCTGGTCGTTCGGTGCGGTCAGACGCGCCCTGTTTTTCGCCGTGCTCGCCGCGCTGGGCGGACTGTTCCTCCTCGACGGCGCCCGCTGGCCCGGGCCCGTCGCCTTCGTAGTGGTCGGGGTGCTCGGCGTCGTCCACGCCCTGGCCCGCTACCGCGCCTGGGGGTACGAACTGCGCGAGGACGACCTCTACATCCGCCGGGGTGTGTTCACGCAAGTCCGCACCGTGGTGCCGTTCGTCCGCGTCCAACACGTCGACACACGGCGGAGCCCGATCGAACGGGCACTCGACCTCTCGCGGGTGGTCGTCTACACCGCCGGGTCGCGCCAGGCCGACGTTTCCATCCCCGGACTGACCCCAGAGGACGCGACGGAACTCCAGCGACGGCTCCGCGACCTGGCCGTCGAGACCGAGAGCGACGACGCCGTATGACGGGAGCGTTCGACGGCCCGCGGCGTCTGCATCCCTACACCGCGGTGGTCCGGGGGGTCTCGCGAGCAGGGAGTCTCGGCACCCTCGCGACGGTGGTGACGGTCGCACAGGGTTCCAGCCTCCAGGAACTGCAGACGAATCTCGGCATCATCGCCGGCATCGCGCTGCTCGGGGTCGCCTACGAGTTCCTCTACTACCGCCGGTTCGCCTACGAACTGACCGCGGACACGTTCGACATCGACTCCGGGGTGTTCTCCCGGCGCGAGCGCGAGATTCCCCTCGACCGCGTCCAGAACATCGACATCAGTCAGAGCCCGGTCGCCCGCGTCCTCGGCCTGGCGGTTCTGGAGCTCGAGACGGCGGGCGGGGGCAGCACCGAGGCACAACTGCGGTTCGTCGCCCCCGACGAGGCCCGACGCCTTCAGCGGCAACTCCAGGCCCGGAAGGGCGAGACGGAGACCGCCGAGGCCGCGTCCGGGACCGAGGACCGCGACCCCGTCTACGAACTGGGCGACCGAGAACTGGCCCTGCTCAGCCTCACGTCGCTGGACCCCGGCGCCAGCGTCATCGTCTCGTTCATCGGCGTCGGCTTCCAGCTGCTGTTGCCGACCGAGCCCGGCGAGACGGCCTCGCAGTTGCCGATCAACACGCAGTCGCTCCAGCCGGTCGACGTCGCCGGGTTCCTGATCGCACTCGTCGTCCTGGCGTGGCTCGTCAGCGTCGCGCTGGTGTACTCGCGGTACGCCAACTTCCGGCTGTACCGGGTCGGCGACGAACTGCGCTACGAGCGCGGCCTGCTGGGCCGGTACAGCGGCACCATCCCGCTGGGGAAGGTCCAGGCCGCCTCGCTGGTCGCGAACCCGCTGAAGCGACGGCTCGGCTACGTCACGCTGTCGCTGGAGACGGCGGGGTACGCCCCCGGGAGCGACGGCGGGCGCGCCTCCGAGACGGCTCTGCCGCTGGCCGAGCAGGACCTGGCCGCCGGGTTCGTGGGCGATCTGGAGCAGTTCGACGGCGTCGAGGTCGACTTCGAGTCGGTCCCGACGCGGGCCCGCCGGCGCTACGCCGCTCGCTACACGCTCGTCGTCCTCGCGCTCGTCGGGGTCGGGTTCGCGGCGAACCGCCTGTACGACCTCGCGCTGTGGTATCTCCCCGCGTTGCTGCTGCTCGCGGTGCCGGTCGCCGCACAGCTCAAGTGGGCCAACCGCGCCCACGGGACGACCGAGCGCACGTTCGTCGCCCGGACGGGCTTCTGGCGGCGCACGACCCGCGTGGTCCCGTTCCACCGCCTCCAGACCGTCGTCGACACGCGCTCGATCTTCCAGCGCCGGCGCCACCTCGCGAGCGTCACCGCCGACACCGCCAGCACGGCCTCGGTGCTGGGCGGTGACGCGACGGCGTTCGACCTCGACGCCGACCGGGCGGACGACCTGCGCGAACACCTCGCCGAGCGCCTCCAGTGGGGGCTGGCGCTGCGGCGTGCCCGTCGACGGTCCGCCGACTCCCCCTCGCCGTCGTGGGCTGGCGCGGCCGCCGCGCCGACGGTCGACGAGGGCCAGGCGGTGTTCCCGGCGGACCAGGACACCGACACTCCGCCGCCCACCGACGCGGACGACGATGCGGACCGAACGCCACCGCCGCCGTCTCCCGACGACGGGAACGAGAGACGCCCGGACGACGACACCGACGTGTAGCTTCGCCGACGTGACCGAACCGACGGAGGGCAGGGCGGCCAGAGCGTTTAACCGCGGTGGCCCGATATCGGGGCCCATGACCGAGGACTCCGGTGGTATATCGCGTCGCGGCCTCGTGGCGGCCCTCGGCGGCGCCGGCGTGGGCGGCGCCGCAGGCGTCGTCTACTTCGGCGACGTGCTGGGCGGTGGGGGTGGTGACGGCGGTGACGGTAGCGGGGACGCCGACGGGCCGACCGAAATCACGGGCCAGGCACCCGACGACGACGGCGATGCCTCGCTGGGGGAACTGCGGTACCTGCTTGAGTCGTACGACGACCGTCAGTACACGCTCGACGTGACCGGCTTCACCTACGACGACGGGAAGGTCGACCTCTCGTACCGGTCGAAAGCGTCCGACCAGTCCGGTTACGAGCGCTGGCGCTACCACCTCAACGAGCTCGGGCAGGTCGCCTGGGCGTACGGACAGTACGTCGCAACCAACGATCCGAACCTGGAGTGGTCGTCCGACGAGCGCGCCGCGACGACGGGGGTGGAGACCACGAGCACGGCCGACGGCTCGGCTACTACCGCGACGCTGAGCGCAGACGAAGTCGACGGTGGCCGAGCACGGCGCATCGTCGCCACCATCGAGAATCCCTACGAGGTCGAGGAGGGGTCCGAGACGCCCGCTCAACCCGACCGATACGGCGTCGAACAGGTCTGGATCGGTAACTGGCTGGCCGGCAACTGGAGCCAGGACCGCCTGATCAACTCCATCGCCAACAGCCGCGTGCAGCGCGGCGACGGGGGCTGACCCGAACTGGACGGTTTTTTAGGCTCCGCCGCCGGACGTTCGGTCGATGACCGACCACGACTACGAGGACCTCGGTCTCGTCGCCGGGCTGGAGATTCACCAGCAACTGGACACGGCGACGAAGCTGTTCTGCTCGTGCCCGACGGCACTGCGCGAGCCCGAGGAATCGACCCGGCGGTTCCGGCGGTACCTCCACCCGACCCGCAGCGAACTGGGCGAGATCGACGAGGCCGCCTTGGAGGAGAGCCAACTGGATCGGGAGTTCGAGTACCTCGCCTACGACACGACGTGTCTCGTCGAGGCCGACGAGGAGCCACCCCGCAGGCTCGACGCGGAGGCCCTGGAGACGACCCTGGAGATCGCCGAACTGCTGTCGATGACGCCGGTCGACCAGGCCCACGTCATGCGGAAGATCGTCGTCGACGGGTCGAACACCTCGGGGTTCCAGCGGTCGGCTCAGATCGCCACCGACGGCGTCGTCGAGACCGACGACGGCCCGGTCCGGGTCGCCGACCTGATGCTCGAAGAGGAGTCGTGCAAGCGCGTCGCCGAGACCGACGACGGCGTGCGGTTCAGTCTGGACCGGCTGGGCATCCCGCTGGTCGAGATCGGGACGAAGCCGGACATCGCCACGCCCGAGCAGGCCCGCGAGGCCGCCGAGCGCATCGGGATGCTGCTGCGCTCGACGGGGCAGGTCAAGCGCGGCCTCGGCACGATCCGCCAGGACGTCAACGTCTCCATCGCCGAGGGGGCCCGCGTCGAGGTCAAGGGCGTCCAGAGCCTGGACGACATCGACGACATCGTCCGCAACGAGGTCCGCCGCCAGGTCGAACTGCTGGAGATCGCCACGGAACTGGGCGAGCGAGAGGCCGCCGTCGGCGAGGCCCGGGACGTGACCGACGTGTTCGAGGACACCGACTCCGGCGTCGTCGGTGGCGCCCTCGACGACGGCGGCGCCGTCTGGGGGGTCCGCCTCGCGGGGTTCGACGGCCTCGTCGGCCGCGAGATCGGCCCGGACCGCCGGCTCGGCACCGAACTGTCCGACCACGCCAAGCGCCGCGGCGCCGGTGGCATCTTCCACACCGACGAACTCCCGGCCTACGGCGTCACCGAGAGCGAGGTGGCGGCCCTGCGCGAGGCCGTCGACGCCGGCCCCGAGGACGCCGTCGCCATCGTCGCCGCCGACCCCGACGTCGCCGCGAGTGCGATCGAGGCCGCCGCCGAGCGCGCCGAGACGGCGATCGAGGGCGTCCCCGAGGAGACCCGCGGTGCCAACGAGGACGGGTCGACCGAGTACCTGCGGCCGCTGCCCGGCGCCGCGCGGATGTACCCCGAGACGGACGTGCCGCCGGTCGAACCCGACGCCGACTCGGTCGAGGCGCCGGAACTCCTGACCGAGCGCGTCGAGCGCTACCAGTCCGAGCTCGACCTCGGCGCCGGCCTGGCGGAGCAGGTCGCCTACGGGCAGCACATGCCGCTGTTCGAGCGGGCCGTCGACGCGGGCGTCGACCCGACGCTCGCGGCGGACACCCTCGAGTCGACGCTGACCGAACTCCGGCGGGACGACGTCGCGGTCGACCGTCTGACCGACGAGCACCTCCTGGCGACGCTGGAACTGGTCCGCGACGGCGAGTTGCCCAACGAGGGCGTCCCGGAGCTGCTGGCGGCGCTGGCCGACGACCCCGACCGGTCGGCGGCCCAGGCGATCGACGACGAGGACCTCGGGGGCGTCGCCGAAGACGAGGTCCGCGAGGCCGTCGCCGAGGTCGTCGAGCGCAACGCCGACCAGGTCGAGGCCGAGGGGATGGGGGCGTTCTCGGCGCTGATGGGCGAGTGCATGGGCGCGCTCCGCGGAAAGGCCGACGGCGACGTCGTCAGCGACGTGCTCCGCGAGGAGATTCAGAAGCGCGCCTGATCTGGTGTGTCCGACGGCAGCGGTAACACCGTCGTCACCACCCGACACCGGTGTCCGCGAGCGCTTTTCCCTCCCGCTCGAATAGGGGTGGTACCGACACATGTCTCAGGAGAAAGCGAACTACGCTGCCGACACCGACGTCGACGAGACGCTGGACGAACTGCCCGACGACGAGACCCTCGACCGAACCGTCGAGAACCTGGAGGCGAACGGGTTCGACGTGGTCGTCGTCGACTCGGGCGAGGAAGCGCTGGAGACCGTGGGGTCGCTGCTCCCCGCGGGGGCCTCGGTGATGAACGGTCACTCGACGACGCTCGAGGAGATCGGCTTCGTCGAGCACCTGAACGAGGGCGACCATGACTGGGAGAGCCTCCCGGACGAAATCTGGGGCATCGACGACGACGAGCAGCGACAGGCCGCCCGCCGCGAAGCACAGACCGCCGACTACTTCCTCGGCGGCATCAACGCCATCGCGGCGACCGGCGAACTCGTCGCCGCCGACCGCTCGGGCAGTCGCATCGGCGCCTACCCCTTCGCCGCGAGCAACATCGTGATCGTCAGCGGGACGAACAAGATCGTCCCGACGCTCGATGACGCGCTGGACCGCCTGGAGTCCGTCGCCTACCCCCTGGAGAACGAGCGCGCCAAGGAGGCCTACGGCGTCGACTCGGCCATCGCCAAGCAACTCATCTTCCGGCAGGAACTGGAGGACGATCGGACGACGGTCGTGCTCGTCCGCGACGACCTGGGCTACTGAGCGGCCCTACGCGTTCGCCTCGTACTCCGCCGCGCTGATCGAGTACCGGATCGAGTCGCGCGGTTCGCCGTTCATGACGATGTCATTGCGAATCCGTCCCTCCTTGCGGCCGCCGAACCGATCGACGTACCGCTGGATCGCCCGCCGGGAGTTGTCGTTCTCGGGGTCGTGGCTCACGGTGACGACCTCCAGATCGAGGCGGTCGAAGGCCAGTTCGAGCATGCGGGCGGCTCGTTCGCCCGAGTAGCCCTGGCCCCAGAACGGCTTGCGGAACCAGACGCCCATCGTCGCGATCCGACGGTCCCAGTCGACGTCGAGGCCACCGACGCCCGCGAACTCGCCGGCTCGTTCGCCCGCGGTCGGGCGGAGCACGTAGGTCGCCGCCTCGCCGCTCTCGAACTGCTCGCCGACGAGATCAATCCAGTCGGCGGCCTCCTTCGGCGTCTCGTAGGGGTCCCAGGTGACCCACCGGGTGATCTCGTCGATGTGTGGCGCGTCGACGTTGACGTGGCTGTACAGCTCCAGTGGGTCAAGGGTCTCCGGCCGGAGCGCCTCGTAGCGCAACCGGTCGCTCTCCATCTCGGTGGGGAAGAGGCTCATGTCTCGGTCCACGGGCGCCGGGTGAAAAATCGTTCCCCGGGCGTGCGAGACCGTCTCAGTCGTCGTCCGCCGCGCGCTCGCTCGCCCGCCGCAGGATTCCCATCGTCGTGATGACCTCGCGTTCGGTGAGGTGGGCCCGCCCGAAGACCCGCCGGAGCATCCGCATCGTCTTCTCCCGTTTCTCGTCGGGGTGGTTCGTCGCCGTCAGGAGATCGCCCCAGATGTCGTACAGCCGTTCGATCTGTTCCTCGTCGGCCCGTTCGCGTTCGGGATCGGGCAGTTGCGTCTCGTCGACGGCGAGGTCGCGCAGTTCGTACAGCGCGACCGTCGCGGCCTGGCCGAGGTTCAGGACGGGGTAGTCGTCGCTGGCCGGGATCGCACAGACGGCGTCCAGCCGTTCCAGTTCGTCGTTGGTCAGACCGTCGCCCTCTCGCCCGAACACCAGCGCGGTCGGCGCCGCGACGGTCGCCAGTTCGTCGGCGAGTTCGGTGGGCGTCGAGAACGGGAACCGGACGTGGCGGCGCGCGTCTTCCCCGGTGATGGCCGTGAGTCCGACGGTGTAGCACTCCGCGACGACATCGTCCAGCGTCGTCTCGGTGGCATTCGGCAACACGTCCTCGCGAGCCTGTCCGGCGAAGCCGTACGCCTCGCCGTCTGGGTCCAGTTCCGGTGGGTCAACGAGTCGGAGGTCGGTGAAGCCGAAGTTCTTCATCGCCCGGGCGATGGTCCCGACGTTGCCCGGCGTCTCGGCGTCGACGACCACGACGGTCGGCGTCCGGTCCATCTCAGTCCCGCGAGGGGTAGTCCATCCCCAAGTCGAGGTCGTCGTCTACGTCGTCCTCGTCGGCCGCGCCGGCGTCGCTGGCCACGCCGTCCTCGTCGTCGGCGTCGAACTCGGTATCCTCGTCACGGTCGAACTCCGGGATGGCCTCGGGCGCGGTCTCGACGTGTTCGACGCCGGCGTATCCATCGGGGGCCCGGCCGCCGTCCAGAAACCACTCGTGGAACCCGTCCTCGAAGTTCTCGGTGCCCGCGAGATCGCGGCCGCCGGCCTCGCGGAACCAGTAGAGGAAGTCCGGTTCGTGCTCGTCACAGAGCACGACCTCCTCGAACGGTTCGCCGTAGACCGCCTGTGCGACGCGACACCGCTGGATGTGCTCGTCGCCGTGGATCAGCCAGCAGGCGTCACACGGTGACTCGACCAGGCGGTGGAGCCGCAGCACGCGCTCCCGAACCTCGGGGTCCATCTCCTCGACGCGGCGCAACTCCCCGTCGTCGGTGAGGACCGCGTCCTCGTCGAAGCGCCACCCACGGAGGCCGATGCTCACCTTGTCCATGGCCGGAGGTTCGGCTCCGCGGGACAAAAGCGGCCCGTTCCCGGACGGTCGCATCCCCGGGGCGGGGCGTCGCCACCTGGCGGCCGGGCGGCGACGGACGCACGCCGTCAGTCCTCGGCCGACGAGTACGCGCCGTCGGAGCCCGCCGACCCCGCCCCCGGACCGTCGTGGCGTTCGACGACGGCGAGCGTGCCAGCGGTGTACGCGGCGGTCCCGGCACCGACGACCAGAACCCCGAGCCCGAGTCGGAGTTCGGCAGACACCGGCAGCGTCGGACTCACGCCGAGCAGGGCAGCCAGTGCAACCACCCCGACACCCAGCCCCGACCACCGCCTGTCTGTCCAGTCCTCGCCCGTCGCGAAGGCCGGGTACAGCCGTCCGACGCGGAGGACGAGTTTGACTGCGACGGCCCAGCAGGCCGCCGCCACCGCGGCCAGCAACGCGTCCCCGACGAACGGGAACAAACCCGCGCCGACGGCGATCCCGACCAGAGCCGCCAGGAGAGTGTTGCGCGTTCGGTTCTCCATGGTCGTCTCGTCCGTTCGACGCCAACTAAACGTTACCAAGCACCCGGCGTCGCTCCGGCCTCCGCCGGGTGGGTCGGCCGGTCGGAGAAGAGATTGGCCTGCGGAGAACCGGCCCCCGGCAGGTGCCGGAATCCGGCCCCTTTTGACGCTCAGGCCCCCCAGACCGGGTATGCAGACCGTCGACGCCGCCGGACTGCCGATCGGGGACGACCACCCACCCCGGATCATGGGCGTGCTGAACGTCAGCGAGGAGTCGCCGTACGACCCGTCGGTGTTCGCCGACGCCGGCGAGGCCGCCGCGTACGTCGACGAGCAGTTGATCGGCGAGGGCGCCGACATCGTCGACGTGGGCCTGGAGTCGGCGAACAAGCAACTGGACGTCCTCTCCGCCGAGGAGGAGCTGGCCCGCCTGGACACCGCTCTGGAGGTGATCGAGTCGACCAGCGGCGACGCCGTCTGGTCGATCGAGACCCGCTACCACGAGGTCGCCGAGGCCGCCCTCGATGGCGGCTACGACATGGTCAACGACATCTGCGGGTTCGCCGACCCGGAACTCAAGCGAGTCTGCGAGGAGCGTGACATCGCCGTCGCGAAGATGGCCTCGCCGCCGAACCTCGAACGGCCCGGCGCCGTCGAGGAGACGCCGTGGGCCGAGCGGCAGTCGCCGGGGTGGGCCGAACAGGCTGACTACGTCGACGAGGTGTACGAGGCCCTCCAGCAGAACGGCCTCACCGACAAGACCATCGTCGACCCGGCCTTCGGACGCTGGAGCGAGACCCAGACGCTGGAACAGGATCGGGAGGCGTTCCGGCGGCTGCGGGAGTTCCGCGCGCTCGGACACCCCATCCTGGTGTCGATCAACCGCAAGTCGTTCCTGCGGACCATCGCGGATCGCTCGACCGACGAGGCGCTGCCGGTCAGTCTCGCGGCCACGTCGATGGCCGTCGAGCGGGGCGCCCACGTCATCCGCACCCACGACGTCGCCGAGACCCGCGACGCGGCGCTGATCGGCGACGCGTTCACCCGCGAGCGAGCGAGCCGGCACGAGCCCCCCGCGGTCGAGGAGCTGGACGTCACGACGCGATCGGAACTGGCCCGCCACGCCGAGCGCCACGGGGTCGACATCGACCCCGGCACCGGCGTCGCGCGGACGGTCTCGGTTCGCGGGATCGACCCCGCGACCGCCGAGGAGTTGGCCGCCGCGGCCGACGACGCGGGGGCCGCGCTGGCGGTCGACGGTAGGGACGGCCTACTGATCGGGACCGAAGCCGCTATCGCGGCGCTGGCGCGGTCGTTGGCCGGTCGAAACGGCGAAATCGGGACGATCGGTGAGACGCTGCGTGGGGTGCTTTCCTAAGAGAAAACTTATGCCGGAAGGGATAGAAGGCCCGCGTGGAAGCCGGACGGGCCTCTCGGGTAGGGGTACTTGCGGGGCCAGTCCGGCCACCGAAAGACGCGTCCTGTGACACCACCTTCGGAGCGACAGCCACGACCATGCACTTCGACACCTGGGAACCCGTCTACGAGGCCATCCTCGCCGACTTCGGCTACGGCCGCGGGGGCGACGAGCACGCCCGAGACGTGCTTGCCGACCTGTGTGCCCCGTTCGACGAGTCCCGACTCGACTGCTCGGGGACCGTCGCCGTCTGCGGGGCCGGGCCGACGCTCCGGGACGACCTCCCCACGGCTCGCGAGGCCGACGTCGTCGTCGCCGCGTCTTCGGCCGCCGCAGTCTGCCGGGACGCCGGCGTCGCCGTCGACTGTGCGGTGACCGACCTCGACGGCGCCCCGGCGGTCGCCCGACAGCTGACCACCGAGGGGGTGCCCGTCGCGGTCCACGCTCACGGCGACAACCTCGCGCTGGTCCGCGAGCACGTCCCGGCGATGGACGGCGCCTGGGTGCTCCCGACGACCCAGGCTGCGCCCGCCGGCCCGGTCCGGAACTTCGGCGGGTTCACCGACGGCGACCGGGCGGCGTTCCTCGCGGACGCCGTCGGCGCCGACGAGCTCGCGTTCCCGGGCTGGTCGTTCGACGACCCCGACGTGACACCCGAGAAGCGGCGCAAACTCGCCTGGGCCGAGCGGCTGCTGTACTGGCTGGAGCGCCGTCGTGACGAGCGGTTCGCCGTGCTGGACGGCCGCCGCGACGGCATCGACACGAGCGCGCTGCCGGTCGAGTAGACGCGGCGCGACACCGCGGCCGGCTACCGCAGCAGCGACAGCAGTTCGCAGGACAGCGCGACCTCGCCGTCCTTGACCACTTCCGTCTCCAGGCGCACGACGCCGGTCGCGTCGTCGGCGTCCTCGCGCCGCTCCTTCTCGGCGACGGTCAGTTCGACGTGGAGCGTGTCGCCGACGAACACCGGCGCCCGAAAGCGCAGGCGGTCGACGCCGTAGAACGCCACCAGCGCGTCGCCGGTGACGTCGGCCTGCCAGATGAGTCCCGTCGCCATCGAGAACACGAGCGCCCCCTGGGCGATGCGCTCGCCGTACGCCGAGTCGGCCATCCCCTCGGCGTCGAGGTGGAGGTCGTTGAAGTCGCCGCTGACCCCTGCGAAGTTGACGATGTCGGCCTCGGTGACCGTCCGCGCGGCCGTCTCGAACTCGTCGCCAACCGCGAAGTCCGCGAACGTCCGCCCCTCGGGATCGCTCACAGCGGCTCCTCCCCCTCGGTGATCCGCAGCGCACGCTCGGCGAGCGCCGGGACCCCCTCGCGCATCTTCGGGTACAGCGGGTCGTCGGCGTCGCCCTCCAGGTGGCGGGCGAAGAACATCTCGCCGAGGCCGCAGAGTTTGTACACCGCCAGCGCGCGGTAGAAGCGGTCGTGCTCGTAGGTCAGGCCCGTCGCAGCCTCCCAGCGGTCGACCAGCTCCTGGCGGGTCGGGTAGTCGGGGTGAGCCATGAAGTCCGCCGTGAGGTCCGGGATCGCCGGGTCGGGGTCTTTCGGGTCGCGCCAGAACGACAGCATCCACCCGAGGTCCGTGCGGGGGTCGCCCAACGTGGCCATCTCCCAGTCGAAGGCAGCGACCAGTTCTGGCTCGTCGTCCGGGCCGAACATCACGTTGTCCAGCTTGTAGTCGCCGTGGACCAGCGTGTGGGGGTGCTGTTCGGGTGCGTTGTCCTGCAGCCACCCCATCAGGTCGTAGATCGCGGGCACCTCGCGCTCGTCGCTGGTCTTCGAGAACGCCCAGGTCAACTGCTCGGACCAGCGCTTGACCTGCCGCTCGGTGAACCCCTCGGGGTAGCCGAACTCCGCCAACCCGACCGCCTCCGGGTCGACCTCGTGAATCGCCGCGAGCGTGTCGACCAGTTCCTCGCCGATCCGCTGGCGGGCGTCGGCGGTTCTGAACCGCTCGGGTTCGCCGTCCCGGAGCACGTCGCCGTCGACCCGCTCCATCACGTAGAACTCCGCGCCGACGACCGACTCGTCCTCGCAGGCGAGCACGGTGGGCGGGACGGGGACCGGGGTGTCCTGCAGGGCGTCGACGACGGTGTACTCCCGCAGCACCTCGTGGGCGCGGTCGGCGGTCTCGCCGGCCGGCGGCCGCCGCAGGACGAGGTCTCGGTCGCCCCACCGCAAGAACAGCGTCTCGTTGGAGTGGCCCGCGGAGTGTCGTTCGACGGCGAACTCGTCGGCGGAGCCCAGCCGCTCTTCGAGGTACGTCCGCAACGTCGCCTCGTCGTACAGGCGGTCGACGTAGTCCTGGGAACGCTCGGTCATGTCCACGCCGTGGGTCGGCGGGTACGAATAGCCACCGGTGGCGGGTCGGAGGACGGCGGGTGTCGGGGGTGACGTGGCAGTCGTAACGCACTCCTCGGCGGCCGTCGTACCGTCGCGACAGAGATGGCCCTCACGGTCGGCGAGTGGTTGACGGGCGTGGAGGCGGTGGCACTGCTCGCCGTCCTCGCCCTGGCGACGCTGGGGACCGCCGCGCTGTTCCTGCTGGGGCTGGCGGGGTACAGGCGTCGCGGAACGCGGGTGTACCTCCTGATAACCGTGGCGCTGGCGCTGCTGGTGGCTCGTTCCGTCGTCGGCGTCGGGACGGCGCTGGGGCTGGTGCCGATGCCCGCACACCACCTCCTCGCACACGGGTTCGACGTCGCCATTGCCGCGCTGGTGCTGTACGCGGTGTACCGCCGTGGACCGCCACAGCCAACGGGGTGAACGGCTCGTTTTCAGCCGCTGGGAACTGGTGGGCGGCATTTGACGGTCGCCCACGTAGGTGCGACCGGCATGAGCGACGTGCGACGAACGGTCCACAATCACGTCGAGTCCAACCCCGGCGTCCACTTCAACGAGCTGACCAGGGCGCTCGACATCGCGACGGGGCAGGCCCAGTACCACCTCCGGCGACTCCGCGACGGCGAGTCGGTGACAGTCGAACGGGTACGCGGTCGAACGCACTACTTTCCGCCGGGCTACGACGCCTGGGAGCGACGGACGATCGCCTTGCTCCGGCGCGAGACGGTCCGGGCCATCGTCGTTCGCGCGCTGGCCGACGGGGCCCCCTCGGAGGCCGACCTGGCCGAGGACCTCGACGTCGCGCGCAGCACGGTCTCCCACCACGTCTCGACGCTGATCGAGGCGGGCGTCGCCGAGAAGTGCTACGACGAGCGGGCACGGAGCCACGTCACGCTGACGCGACCCGAGGAGACCCGACGACTGCTCGACGAGGTCACGCCCTCGCTCCCGGAGAAGCTGGTCGACCGGTTCACCCGCGTCGTCGACGACACGCTCTGCGACTGACCACGGGCCCTCAGAGGGGCGCTCGACGGGCGATCAGTCGACCAGGTTCCCGCGGTACAGCTGCGCCTCCTCGCGGCCGAATTCCGACAGTTCGACGACGTCGGTCTCGTCGAGGTAGTCGACTGCCTCGACGTACTCGACGGCATCGGCCCTGCTCGCGAAGGGGGCCGGGTTCAACTTCATCGGGTCCTCGAGACGGCTCTGGTCGGTCTCCAGCGCGAAGTGCGCGTCCCGGCCGTCGATCAGCTCCTCAGATTCGAGGTCGCGCACCCACAGTTCGGCCACGTCGGCGTCGGTGTCTGCGAACTGGTCGGTCACGGCGTCGTAGGTCGTCGCACAGCCGCTCGTGCAGAAGAACGCCCGGGAGTCGTCGGCGTGCAGCGCCTGTGCGTTCCACGCCGGGAACTCCGCGGGGGCCATACCACAGACCGCACACTCCGCGTCGTCCGGGACCGCGACGGCCTCGGCGGGGGTCGCGGTCTCGCTCCCGCCCGCCGTGTCCGTCTCCGTCGCCCCCTCGTGGGCGACGTAACTCGTGCAGTAGCCGCTCGGGTCGATGGTCCCCTCGACGATGGCGCAGGCGCCCTTCCCGTCGTCGTTCTTGTCGGGGATGTAGTACGCACAGCCCGAACACCGTTTGCCGTCCGACGGCTCGCTCTGGTACTCCACGGCGTCTTTCGTCGCGAGGGCGTCGGGATCCCGGCGGTTGCCGGCGATCGCCGTCGCGGTCTCGTACTGCGACGGCACCGCGTCGGTGGGGGTGTCGTCGGTGGGGGTCCCGCCGTCGGCGTCCTCGTCACCGCCACCACACCCCGCCAGCGCGACCGCCGCACCGCTGCCGACAGCTGCGAGCACTGTCCGTCGATCGACGGTCGACGTGTGTCGACGTCTCATGTGTGGGTGTAGGGCCGAACGGGGCAAATGCCGTCTGGTGCGACCGTCGAAGGGTTTCGACGGGTGCACCAGACCGCTTACCACCGGCAGCGACCCTAGCGTCGAACGATGCACAGGCGAACGTACCTCGCGGCCGGAGCGGGCGGCCTCGCGGCCACGGCGGGTTGTCTCACCTCGGTGCTCGGAACTTCGGAGGGGGCAGGACCGACGGTGCTCAGCCCGCCGTCGGACACGCGGTACGACAGCGACGACCTGCCGTACCCGGCACACGGCCAGGCGCTGCCCGAGGTCTCGGTGCCGGACGCGCTGACGGGAGAGACGGTCGACACCGCGGCGCTCGACGAGACGCTGGTCGTGACGGCCTTCTTCGCCAGCTGTCCGGCCGAGTGTCTCCTCCTCGTGGGACAGCTCGCGAGCGTGCAGCAGGCGACCCTCGATCGGGGGCTCTCCGAGGAGGTGACGTTCCTGGCGATCACCTTCGACCCGGCGCGCGACGACGCGGCGGCGCTCCGGGACTACGCCGACAAGATGAACGTCGACGTCGAGGCCGGCAACTGGCGGTTCCTCCGCCCCGAGAGCGAGGCGCGCGCCGAGACCGTCGTCGACGACAAGCTGGGCGTGACTTTCGATCGCATCGGCGGCGAGTCCGCCCGCGTCGAAGGGTACGACTTCCGACACCTGTCGCTGACGTTCCTCGTCAACCCCAGCGGGATCGTCGAGCGTGCCTACCGGACCGACCGCCCGGACGTCGACCGCGTCGTCTCGGACGTCGCGACGGTGGTCGAGGGACCCACCTGACCGATGGCCGCGTGTACCCCTGCCGATCCACTGCTGGGGACCGAGACGGTCGGCCTCCCGGTGCTGGCGGTGATCGGTCTGCTCGGCGGCGCACACTGCATCGGCATGTGCGGACCGCTCGTGGCGACGTACGCCGACAGGATGGCGGAGGACGGTCGAGAGAGCCCACTGACGTTCCGGGAAATCCGCCAGCACACGCTGTTCAACCTCGGGCGGACGGCGAGTTACGCCCTCCTCGGTGGCGCGTTCGGGCTCGCCGGCGAGCTCGTGTTCCTCGGCCTGCGCGACGTGACGCGGTTCGCCACCGAAGTGCGCGTGGTGACCGGGCTGGTCGCCGGGGTGACCGTCGCGGCCGTCGGCGTCGGGTACGCGACGGGCGGCGCCGCGAGGGGGATCACGATCCCGGGGCTGGATCGCCTCGGGGCCGCCGTTCGGGCGCGGGTGCTCCCCCGGGTCGACGTCTGGGTCCAGGACCACCGAATCGTCGGGCTCGGGGCCCTCCACGGGCTGTTGCCGTGCCCGCTGCTGTATCCGGCGTTCCTCTACGCGTTCGTGCAGGGCTCGGCGCTGGGCGGCGTCGCGGCCCTGGGGGCGCTCGGGCTGGGGACGGTGCCCGCCGTGTTTCTGACCGGGACGGTGGTGCACGGCCTGCATGTGCGCAACCGGCGGCTGCTCCACCGGGCGCTCGGCGTCGCGTTCCTGGTGCTGGGGTACGTCCCGTTCCAGCACGCGCTCGCCGCACTCGGCGTGGGGGCACCCATGTTGCCCTTGCCCCACGCCCAGCCCTGGTGACGCCGGGATCCGAGTGCCGTCGCTCTGTCCGGCGGCGAGAGTCGTCGGCAGGGCTTAGTGGATCCAGCGAGGAGTTCGGCGCATGGACCTCGACTACCACGACCCCGAGGCGGGGACGGCCGTCGCCGAGCGCACCCGCGAGTTCGTCCAGGAGGAGGTGCTGCCGGTCGAACGCGAGCACCTCGGCGAGGAGTCGATCTCCGAGGACGTGATCGCCGACCTCCGCGAGAAGGCCCGCGAGCGAGAGATATACGGCCCGCAGATTCCCGAGGAGTTCGGCGGGCTGGGCCTTGACTTCCGCGCGATGTTGCCCGTCTTCGAGGAGGCCGGCCGGAGCCTGCTTGGCCCGGCGGCGCTGCGCTGTGGCGCGCCAGACGAGGGGAACATGCACCTGCTGGAACTGGCCGGCACCGAGAGCCAGCAGGACCGGTGGCTCGGCCCGCTGGCCGCCGGCGACCTGAAGTCGGCGTTCGCGATGACCGAGCCGATGAACGGCGGCGGTTCGGACCCGAAGATGCTGTCGACGACCGCGCGCAAGGACGGCGACGAGTGGGTCATCGACGGCCACAAGATATGGACCACGCAGGGCGGCGACGCCGACGTCTACCTCGTCATGGCCCGGACGAACGACGACGTCCACCCCTACGAGGGCACGTCGATCATCCTCGTGCCCGCCGACACCGACGGCGCCGAGGTCGTCCGGGACGTGCCCCACGTCGGCGGCGCGCCGCTGGGCGGCACCCACGCCGAGATGCGATTCGACGACGCCCGCGTGCCCGTCGAGAATACGCTGGGTCCCGAAGACGCCGGGTTCATGCTGGCCCAGCAGCGACTGGGCCCCGCGCGGCTGACCCACTGCATGCGCTTCGCCGGGATGGCCGACCGCGCGCTGGACGTCGCCACCGCCTACGCCAGCGAGCGCGAGGCGTTCGGCGGCAAACTCGCGGACAAGCAGGCGCTGCGGTTCTCGATCGCGAAGCGCCGCACCGACCTGCACGCCGTGCGGACGATGGTACGCCACGCCGCCGACGCCATCGAGTCGGGCGAGGAGGGCCGCGTCGAGGTGGCGATGTCGAAGAGCTTCGCGGCGAACGTCTGCCAGGAGGCCATCGACGACGCCCTGCAGGTCTGTGGCGGCGCCGGCATCGGCAAGGACCTGCCGCTGGCGGACTTCTACGAGAACGTCCGGGCGTTCCGCATCATCGACGGCGCCGACGAGGTCCACCGCCGGACCATCGCCCGCGAGGCCTTCGAGGACCCGCCGACCGAAGAGCTGGAACCGCTCCCGCGGTTCGGCGAGTTCGAGTAGGCCACCCGGTCAGTCCGTCCCCGTCGCCTCCCCGTCCGACCCGGCGGCGACGTCGTCGGCGACCGACGCCGCTCCGTCCTCGTCATCCTCGTCGGGCACCAGCGCCCCGGCGCGTCTGAGTCCGACGGCGACGCTCGCGAAGACGACGCCCAGCCCCGCGCCGCCCACGATGAAGACCTCGTAGTCAGAGGAGATTCCCCAGTACACCATCAGGAACACCCCGGCGAACAGCGCGACGTAGTCCCACACGTCCCAGGGGTCGGCCGCCGGCGCCGCGTCGTCGATCGCTCCGGAATCGTCCGTTTCGTCGCCGTCTCCGTCGACAGAGACGGTGTCCACCTCGAACGAGTCGATCATCCCCCGGAGCGAGTCCGCTGGCCACTCGCGACGCCGCAGCGCCAGCACCCCAAGCGACAGCCCGACGAGGACGAGGTGGTGGGCCGCGAGCGCGAGACTCGTCGGCACCTCACCCCAGTCCACCAGGATCGACGCGGGGAGGCTCAGCACGATCGACGCCCCGAGGACGACGAACCCGAACCGGCGGATGTCGTGCCAGACGGTCTCGCCCTCGCCCGGTGGATCGAGCAACTCCTCCAGTCGGTCTCGGGCGCTGGAGACGACCATCGCGGCGCCGACAGCGAGGACGACCAGCAGCGCGAGCGCCGTGGTCGGACCGTCCCCCGCGTCGGCGCCGGGGCCCAGCAGCAGGTAGTCGAACGCCGGGGTTGCGACCAGCAGCGCGAAGCCGAGGACGACCGCGAACAGACCGACGTCGTCGCGAGAGCCGACCCAGCGGTCGGGCTCGCTGGCGGAGGCGGAGCCGGGCGGCATTCGCTCGTCGCTGTGGCCGCCGGGCTCTTCAAACGAGGCGGTTCTCCCCCGCGACGGTTCGGGGCCGTCGCCGACCCGCATCCGGGGCGTTCAAGAGGCCCGCCGCACAACCGTGGGCCGTCAATGCATCACACGACACGCACCACAGTGGCGACGGGCGAGCGCGCGGAGGGATCGGCGTGAGCACCGACCAGTTCTCCGTCGACGGGCAGACGGCCATCGTGACGGGGTCCTCCAGCGGCATCGGGCGGGCCATCGCCGAGCGGTTCGCCGCCGACGGGGCCGACGTGGTCGTCTGCTCCCGCGAACAGGACAACGTGGACCCTGTCGCCGAGGATATCGAGGCCGAGGGCGGCAGCGCGCTGGCTGTGGAGTGCGACGTGACCGACCGGGACGCCGTCGAGGCGCTGGTCGAGGCGACCGTCGAGGAGTTCGGCGGCGTCGACATCCTCGTCAACAACGCCGGCGCGTCGTTCATGGCGAACTTCGACGACATCAGCGAGAACGGCTGGGAGACCATCGTCGAGATCAACCTCAGCGGGACGGTCAACTGCACGCAGGTCGCCGGCGAACACCTCAAAGAGGGTGGCGGCACGGTCATCAACTTCTCCTCGGTCGCCGGCCAGCAGGGCGCGCCGTACATGAGCCACTACGCCGCCGCGAAGGCCGGCATCGAGAACCTCACGACGACGCTGGCCTTCGAGTGGGCCGACGACGACGTGCGAGTGAACTGCATCGCGCCGGGGTTCGTCGCCACGCCGGGCGTCGCCAGTCAGATGGGCGTCACCGCCGACGAACTGGATCGCGAGGACGTCGACCGGCGGATCGGCACCAGCGAGGAGATCGCCGACGTCGCCCAGTTCCTCGCCTCCCGGGCCTCCTCGTACCTCACCGGGGAGACGATCACCGCCCGCGGCGTGCCGGACATCATGGAGTCGCCGGAGTAGGGCCCCGACTACTGCGTCTGACTGTACTGCTCGACCCACTCCTGCAGCGTGAGCCCCATCGCGGCGTCGGTGATGGCGTTCGACGACGCCGAGTTGGCGCTCTTGACGAGCTCGGCCTCCAGGGTGCGCTGGGGCACCTCGCCGAGGAAGTGCGGGATCGCTCGCTGAACGGCGACCGGACAGCCGACCTCGTGGGCCAGGGCGTACCCCGACAGCGAGTGGGGGATCGTGTCACCGGCGTAGCGCTCGCGGTCGGGGTCGACCAGCAGTTCGGCGTCGACGTGGTCGACGTACTCGTAGCACTTGCCGACGTCGTGCAGGAGGCAGGCGGCGACGACGACGTCCGTGTCGACGTCGGCGCCGTGGAACTCCCGCTGGACCCGCGCGGACTCCAGGGCGATCTTCGTCACCCCGCGGACGTGCTCGACGTTCGTCACCTCGTCGATGTTCCAGGCGTAGGGGATGTCCGTGACGGACGCCCAGCCGCCGCGCTCCAGCCCCCGCACCCACGCGTCCACGACCCGCTCGCGAAGGTCCTGGTCGTCGATCTCGTCGAGTTCGGGGTAGGCCTCTCGCACCTCGCGTTCGCGGTCTTCGGACATACCGGCGACGTCGTGGGGGCCTCGCATAACGATTTGGAGTTTCGACGTCCGCGATATTCGCCGGGCAGTCTGTGTGACCGGATCTCCCGACGCCGGAACGGAAATCAGGCGGCGAGACGCGGGTTCGAATGCCAGCTCCCTACCGGTGAAATTTTCTTTCAGTTTTCAAACGTTGGTAAATAAACCATCATTTATTACCTATGGCTACGTCGGTGTGTCATATGTCACCTGATGACAAACGGCGGCGCGGACGTTCGCTCTCCGATCGGCCGGTCGGTCGCCGGAGCCTGCTCCGGGCTGTCGGGGGGACGGGAGTGGCTGGACTGACGACCGGGCTCGCCGGGTGCCTGGGGGACCTTGGCGGGCAGGGGTCGGACGGCGACGACGGTGAAGACGGCGGCGACGGTGGCGACGGCGACGACATCTCGATCACTTACGGCATCCTGAGCCCGATGTCCGGGAGTTACAGTTCGCTGGGGCCGAACCAGCGCCGCGGCGCGCGGTTGGGCATCCAGACGGTCAACGAGAACGACGACCTGAACGTCCAGATCGACGGCGCGTACGAGGACACGGAGACGAGCCAGGAGCCGGCCCTGCAGGCCGCGGACCGCGTCGTCCAGAACGAGGGCGCAGACTTCCTGATGGGCGCGATCTCCAGTTCGGTCGCGATCGGACTCAACAACTTCGCCGCGGACAACGAGGTGATCTACAACCCCGGCGGGGCCGCGGTGCCGATCACCGGCAGCGAGTGCAACGAGTACGTGTTCCGGGCCGAGACCAACACCGCACAGATCGCCGAGGCGGTCGCCGGCTACACCGTCAACAACCTCGGGACGAACGTCTGGTTCCACATCGCCGACTACACGTACGGCGAGTCGGTGCTCAGCCGCGTCCGCTCGCGCATGGAGGAAGAGAACTCGAACCTCAACGTCGTCGGCGTCTCGCGGTCGGAACTGGGCGCGGGGAGTTACGACACGTACATCAGCGACATCCGCAGTTCCGACGCCGACGTGGCGGTGCTGGGGATGACCGGCGGCGACCTCGTGACGTTCGTCAACCAGGCCGACTCGGCGGGGCTGAAGAGTTCGGTGACGCTGATGGGCCCGACCATGACCTTCCAGTCGGTCCGCAACGCCCTGGGACCGGCGGCGTACGGCACCTACGGGGGCGTGCGCTACACCGCCGACACCGACGAACTCGACAACGCCCAGAACGAGGACTTCGTCTCGGCGTACACCGACGAACACGACTCGCCGCCGGACAACTTCGCGCGGGTCGGCTACCAGTCGGTCCTGATGACCGCCCGTGGGGTCCACGAGGCCGGCAGTTCCGACCCCCAGGATGTCATCGACGCGTTGGGGGGCCTGGAGATGGACACCATCCTCGGCACCAACCGGTTCCGGGAGTGCGACCACCAGGCGGAGAACCCCACCTGGATGGGCGAACTCACCGAGCCCAGCGGCGGCGGTCCCGCCGACGTCGGCCTGATCAGCAAGGTCGAGGGCCCCGACGCGATCCCTCCCTGCGAGGAGACCGGGTGCGAACTCTGATCGATGGTGCTGTCCGCACTGGCACAGCAGGTCGTCAACGGGCTGGTCGTCGGGATGGTGTTCGTCCTGCTCGCCGCGGGGCTGTCGATCATCTTCGGCGTGATGGACGTCATCAACTTCACCCACGGCGAGCTGTTCGCGCTGGGGGCGTACTTCGCGTTCGCCGTCGCCAGCACCTCGTGGGGCGGCTTCTGGGTCGCGCTCGTGCTCGCGCCGCTGGGCGTCGCGCTCGTCGGCGGCGCCATCGAGCGGTTCACCATCCGCCCGCTGTACGGGCGCAACCCGCTGTACCACATCCTCCTGACGTTCGGGCTGGTGCTGATCTTCAAGGACGTCATCGACTTCGTGTGGGGCACGAGCCGGAAGTTCTACCAGACGCCGGAGCTGCTGAGCGGTCAGCCGTTCCAGCTGTTCGGCGTGTTCGTCCCCCAGTACAGCGCGTTCGTCCTAATCGGGGGTGCCTTCGTCGCCGGCGTCTCCTACCTCCTGCTCGAACGGACGCGGTTCGGCCTGATCGTTCGCGCGGGGTCGATGGACCGCGAGATGGTTCGCCACCTCGGCATCGACATCGACCGCTACTACACGCTGGTGTTCGCCTACGGCGCCATGCTGGCGGCGCTGGCGGGCATCGTCATCGCCGGCCGGTCGACCATCGAACCCGCGATGGGCGACTCCGTGATCATCCCGGCGTTCGTCATCGTCGTGCTCGGCGGCCTGGGCAGTTTCAGGGGTGCGGTCGTCGGCGGCCTCGGGGTCGGCGTGATCCAGTCGCTGCTGCGCAGTGACGTGGTGTACGAGGCGCTGCGCCAGGACTTTCTCCCGAACCTGCCCGTCCCGGACCTGGAGGGCCTGGTCGTGTTCCTGCTGATGATCGGCGTCCTGCTGGTGCGTCCGCAGGGGCTGTTCGGCAGCCCCGAGTTCCACGACCCCAGCGGCGACGGGGAGTTGCTGACCGGCGCGGGCGACGGCGTGCTCGCCGACGACACCCGCCGGAGACTCGGCTACGCGGCGGTCGGTCTCCTGGCGCTGGCGCCCATCGGGATGGGGGCGTTCTACCCCGTTTACTACGTCAACAGCGTGCTCGTGTTGGTGATGATCTGGGCGCTGTTCGCGCTGAGCCTCGACTTCCTGATGGGGTACACCGGGCTGGTGCCGCTGGGCCACGTCCTCTTTTTCGGCGCCGGCGCGTACACCAGCGTCCTGTTCGTCCAGGAGGTCGTCCCGTCGGTCTTCCTGGCGATCCTCGCGGGGGTGGTCGTCAGCGCGGCGCTAGCGTGGGTCGTCGGCTACCTCTCGATTCGCGTCTCGGGGGTGTACTTCGCGATGATCACGCTGGCCTTCGCCGAGCTGGGCTACCAACTCGTGTTCAAGCGCGCCGACATCTTCGGCGGCGAGAACGGCATCAGCGGGTTCGACATGGTGTACGGGCTCGGGAGCGGGCCCGTTGTCGGCGAGCTGACGCTGTTGGGCGAGATTCACGCGTTCTACTACCTCGTCCTCGTGTCGGTCGTCGGCGGCTACCTCGTCGCGCGCCGGCTGATGCGGTCGCCGTTCGGCTCGGTGCTGAAGTCCATCCGCGAGGCCGAGGACCGGGCGACGTTCCTCGGCTACGACGTGACCGTCTACAAGCGCCGCGCGTTCGTCGTCAGCGGCGCGCTGGCGTCGGTCGCGGGCAGCCTCGCGACGCTGCACAACGGCGCCGTCAGCCCGTCCTCGCTGGCCTGGCTCAAGTCCGGCGAGGTAATCGTCATCACGCTGCTGGGCGGGATGGGGACGCTGTACGGTCCGATGATCGGCGCCGGCGCCTTCTTCGGCCTGAAGGAGGCGCTGCTGGCGTTCGACATCGAGCAGTGGCGCGGCGTCCTCGGGGTCGTGTTCGTGCTGTTCGTCATCTACGTCCCCGAGGGGCTGGTGTCGGTGCCCTCCCAGCTGTCCGACCGGTACGACTTCGGCGGCGGCGGAGAGCCGACCGTCGACCCGACGCCCGAGGCCGAGACGGAGGTGGACGACTGATGAGCGACGCCGAGACATCGCCCGACGCGGACGGAATCGACGACGCCGGGTCGGCCGACCAGACCGACGCCACCGCCCCCGAGGACGCGCTGCTGGTCACCGAGGACCTCACCAAGCGGTTCGGGGAACTCGTGGCCGTCGACGGCGTCGATCTGGAGATCGAACGCGGAGAGTTCCGCAGCGTCATCGGTCCCAACGGCGCCGGCAAGACGACGCTGTTCAACTGCATCACCGGGGCGCTGACGCCCACCTCGGGCACCGTGACCTTCGACGGCGAGGACGTCACCGACCTCCCGCCGCACCTGCGGGTCCGGCGGGGCATCGGCCGGTCGTTCCAGATCACCAACGTGTTCGGCGGGCTCACCGTCCGGGAGAACGTCCGGCTCGCGGCACAGGCGGTCGCGGAACCGGAGTTCTCGCCGGTGGACCTGCTGTACCGCACCAGCGACTCGTTCCCCGCCATCGACGAGCGTGCAGCGGCGGTGCTCGACCAGATCGGCCTCGACGGCGAGGCCACCCGCCGGGCCGACGCGCTGGCGTACGGCGACCGGCGGCGCCTGGAGATCGGGCTGGTGCTGGCGACCGACCCGCAGGTCGTCCTGCTCGACGAACCGACCGCCGGCATGAGCGCCGAGGAGACCCGCGCGACGATGGACCTGATCGACGAGGTGCTGGCCGACCGCTCGCTGCTGCTCATCGAACACGATATCGAACTCGTGATGGACGTCTCCGACCGGGTGACGGTGCTGGAGCGGGGGAGCGTCCTGACGACGGGCACGCCGTCGGCGGTGGCGGCGAACGAGGACGTCCAGCGGGCCTACCTGGGGGGTGACGGCGTGTGACCCAACTGCTCTCCGTCGACGGCCTGCGGGCCGGCTACGGCGAGACCGAGGTGCTGTCGGACGTGACCCTCGACGCCAGAGAGGGCGAAGTCGTCGCGCTGGTGGGTCGCAACGGCGCCGGCAAGACGACGACGCTCCGGAGCGTCGTCGGCTCGCTGACCCCCCGCGGCGGGACGGTCACCTACGGCGGCCGGGACATCACGGGGCTGTCCCCGACCGAGACGGCCCGACTCGGGATCGGACTCGTGCCCGAGGAACGGCGCGTCTTCCCCGGCCTGACAGTCCGGGAGAACCTCAAGATGGGCCAGTACGGCGGCAGCGACGACGCCCGACGGCGCTCGGTCGACGAGGTGTTCGCCACCTTCGAGAACCTCGACGAGCGCCGCGACTCACGGGGGACCGACCTATCGGGCGGCGAACAGCAGATGCTGGCCATCGCCCGCGCACTCGTCGCCGGCGCCGACCTCCTGCTGCTGGACGAACCGACCGAGGGGCTGGCGCCGCTGATCGTCGAGCGTGTCCAGGAACTGATCGAGGACCTGAACGAGGAGGGCATCACCGTCCTGCTGGTCGAGCAGAACGTCGCCGTCGCGACGGCGCTCGCCGACCGCGTGTTCGTCCTCGACCAGGGCCGCATCGTCTTCGAGGGGACGCCGGAAGAACTCGCCGACGCCGAGGATGTCCGGGACCGCCACCTCGGCGTGTCGCTCTGAGGACGCCCGGTGGTCGCAGTCCGGCGAGGACATGGGTGCAGCCTGAACCTATTTGGGGTGTGCAACCGTCGACCACGACATGGTGTACAACGAGGTCGAGACCGCGCCCCGGGAGGAACTCGAGTCGCTCCAGAGCGAACGACTCCGGGAGACGGTACGTCACGTCTACGAGAACGTTCCCTTCTACCGCGAGGCGTTCGACGAGGCCGGCGTCCAACCCGACGACGTCGAGGGGATCGACGACATCACGAAGCTGCCCACGACGACGAAAGAGGACTTCCGCGACCAGTACCCCGACGGCCTGTTCGCGGTCCCCCAAGAGGAGGTCCGCCGCATCCACGCCTCCTCGGGCACCACCGGCAAGCCGAAAATCGTCGCCTACACCGACGACGACCTTGGCGTCTGGCGGGAGTGCATGGCCCGGACGCTGTACGCCGCCGGCGTCCGCCCCGGTGACACCGTCCAGAACGCCTACGGCTACGGCCTGTTCACAGGCGGCCTGGGCTTTCACGACGGCATCGAGGAACTGGGCGCCGGCGTGATCCCGACCGGCGGCGGCAACACCCAGCGCCAACTCGACATGCTTCGCGACCTCGACAGCGACGCGATCTGCTGTACGCCGTCGTACTGCCTCTACATCGCGGAGGCCGCCGAGGAACGCGGCATCGACGTGACGGAACTGCCGGTGTCGCGGGCGGTGATCGGCGCCGAACCGTTCACCGACCCGATGCGCGAGGAGATCGAGGCCGAACTCGGCGTGAAGGCCATCGACATCTACGGGCTCTCGGAGATCGTCGGCCCCGGCGTCTCCGTCGAGTGCGACGAGGTCCAGGACGGCCTGCACGTCTGGGAGGACCACTTCTACCCCGAGGTGGTCGATCCGAACACCGGGGAGCCGCTGCCGGAGGGCGAAGAGGGCGAACTCGTGCTGACGAACCTCACCGCCCAGGCGCTGCCGGCGATCCGCTACCGCACCGGTGACATCACCTCGCTGACCTACGACACCTGCGACTGCGGCCGCACCACGGTCCGCATGGGCAACGTCACCGGCCGCGTCGACGACCTGCTGATCGTCCGCGGCGTCAACGTCTACCCCAGCCAGATCGAGGAGGTCGTCGTCGACATCGGCGACATGTCCGGCCACTACCGGATCGACCTCTACCGCGACGGCAACCTCGACACCATGGAAATCTCCGCCGAGCGCCACGCCGACGCCGGACGCTCGAACGAGGAACTGGAGGAACTCGTCTCGACACGACTGCGCGACGTGCTGGACGTCGACCCGGACGCCGTCGAGGTCGTCGATCCCGGCGGCATCGAGCGCACCGAGGTCGGGAAGGTCAAGCGCGTGTTCGACCACCGGTAGGTCTCCGCCACTCTCCGTCCCCGCCACACTGATGCCGACCGCCACCGAGCCACCGCCATGGAGCGCCAGCGCATCTCCTCGGGCACCGAGTGGGAACGACAGGTCGGCTACTCGCGGGCGGTCCGCGTCGGCGACCGCGTCGAGGTCTCGGGCACGACCGGTACCGTCGACGGCGAGGTCGTCGACCCGGACGACCCCGGCGCACAGGCCCGGCAGGCGTTCGCGAACGTCGAGACCGCACTGGCGGAGGCCGGGGCGGATTTGGCGGATGTCGTTCGCACGCGGCTGTACGTCGCCGACGCCGCCGACTGGGAGCCGGTCGGCGCTGCTCACGAAGCGTTCTTCGGCGACGTGCGGCCCGCGTCGACGCTCGTGGAGGTCGCGGGGTTCGTCGACGACGACATGCTCGTCGAGGTGGAGGCCGTGGCGCTGATGGAGTAGCGACGAGCAGGGGTTTTACACTCGCGGACGGTGCAGGCTCCGCATGGAGTTCGTCGACGACGAGATTCGCATCGACAAGCCGCCCAACGATCTCGACGCGCTCGTTCTCGACGTCGTCGACGTGCTGGAGGCGGCCGGGGTAGGGTACGTAGTCGTCAGCGGATACGTCGTCGTGCTGTTCGGTCGTGCACGAGCGACCGAAGACATCGACGTGATCGTCGAGCGGTTCGACGAGGACACTGCAGAGGAGATCGCGACGGCGCTCCGAGATCGCGGATACTGGGGCCCGGCGATGCCGCTGAACGACCTCTACGACACGCTGAACGACGGACTCCCGGTTCGCGTCGCGGAAGCAGAGCACAGGGTTCCCAACGTCGAACTCAAGTTCCCGACCGACGAGTACGACCGTGCGTCACTGGACGACACCGTCACGGTCCGACTGTCGGACGAGTCGCTTCGCGTCGGGTCGATAGAACTCCAGATCGCGTACAAACTCGGGATGGGGGCGCAGAAGGACTACGAGGACGCGCTGTACCTCCACGAACTGTTCGCAGACAGAGTTAACCACCAGGAACTGCAATCCTACGTCGAACGACTCGGCGTCGAAGACGAGTATGACCGACTCGACTGAGCCCAACTACGAGCGAAACCGCGAGCATCGACGCGAACAGATTCGCGAGTGGGCAGCGTACGTCAGGGAACACCCCGACGACGAGTGGGGGCGGCAGGTCAACCGCGTTGTCGACGCACAACTGCAGTCCGCCCGACACTTCGAGGACGAGCGCCCCGACATCGACGAGTTCGAGGACTCGCCGCTGTTCGACTAATCCGAACGTCGCCCCCTCTCTCCAGTCTCAGGGCCGGTACACGCGCCCCCGGAACGTCGCGACGCGGTCTCCCTCGTCGTCCGTGACCACCACCTCGTACTCGGCCGTGCGGCGGGTGCGGTGGGTCTCCGTCGCCGTGGCGGTCAGCGTCGCCCCCTCGTCGACGGCCGCCAGGTACGAGACGTTGGTCTCCAGGGCGACGGCGGTGTCGCCGTGGGAGTTCGACGCGGCGGCGAAGGCGGCGTCGGCCAGCGAGTAGATGGCGCCGCCGTGGGGCGTCCCGTGGAAGTTCAGGAGGCCCTCGGTGACCGTCAGTTCCGTGGTCGCCTCGCCGGCGTCGAGTGCGACGAGGTCGATGCCCAACCGTTCGCAGTAGGGGTCGCCGGCGATGCGCTCGCGAACTTCCTCCGGAACGTCGCTCATCGCCCCACCTCCGCGACGGGGGTGCCGTTGACGAACAGCTCCTCGGGCGACGTTCGCCCGTCGGCGTAGTCTTCCCCGTACTCCATCAGCTGAAATAGCGTCCCGGTCGCGTTGCGCGGCGAGACGAACGCCTCCGCCCAGGTGTCGAACGACTGGCGGTCGACGACGTCGAACCCCGCCGCCGTCACGGCCGCGGCGACGGCATCGAGGTCAGCGACCTCCAGCGTGACGTGGTGGAGCCCGGGGCCGTGCTCGTCGAGGAACCGCGTCAAGAACGTCTCCTCGGCGATCGGTTCGATCAGTTCTATCCGTGAGGCGTCGCCCAGTCGGTAGTACGTCCAGCGGAACTGCGCGTCGTCGCCCGCCTCGTCGTAGGGCACCGACCCGGCCTCGGTGACGGCCTCGTCGGAGAGCCGTTCACAGCCCAGCGCGCGCAACAGCGGTTCGGCGTCGGCGACCGAGCGGACCGCGATGCCGACGTGGTCCACCCGGATCGACGTGTCGTGGGCGCCGTCCATGGCCCACATCACTCATCCGAGAGTGTTAACGCTACCCACGGCGGCGGTCGCTTGCCGGGACGACGCCGGGCGGGGACCGCCCGTCGCCGGCGCCCACTCGCCGCTACAGGTCCCGCACGAGCACGACGTCGTCGACGGACTGCCCGGCGAGTTCGACGGTGCGCTCTGCGTGGACCTCGAAGCCCCGAGCGTCGTAGAACGAGCGCCCGACCTCGTTGTCGGCGAGCACGGCGAGCCAGACGTCCTCGTGGCCCGCCGCGCGGAACGCGTCGAACAGGCGCGCCAGCAGCCCCGAGCCGTACCCCTCGCCCCAGCGATCGGGGTGGACGTAGATGCGTCCGACGGCAGCGTCGGCGGGGCCGTCTGCGGTGGCGCCCCCCTGAGCGAACCCCACCACGCCGTCGTCGTCGGCGACGAACATCGGCGGCGTCGACTCGGCGATAGACTCCCGGAGGTCGTCGACGTCGTACCACCGCGCCAGCAGTTCGTCGACGGCCGCCTCGTCGAGGACGTCGTCGTGGGCCGCGTGCCAGGACGCGTCGGCCACCCGCCGGACGGCGGGGGCGTCCTCCGGTGTCGCTTCGCGGACGTGCATGGGCGAGGAGTCGGCCGGGCCCGCCCTCAACGTTTCGTCGGAGTGTGAGAGAGTGCCACGGTGCGTCTCTCGCGACCGACCCGTTTTTTGCCACCTCGGCGCGAACCCCGGGACGATGTACGAACGCGACTTCATGGAGGGGACGCGGGGCACCCAGGCGGTCGACTGGGAACAGCGCATCGACGTCACAAGGATGCGACGCCAGCGCAAGCAGCGTGCCCTCGAACGGCTGCGCGAGGCCGGACTCGGCAGCATGCTGCTGGTCAACGACCCGAACATCAGGTACGTGACGGGGCTGGCGATGACCGGCGGCAGCGGCGCCGACCACTACACGCTGCTGACCGAGGAGGGCCACATCGTCCACTGGGACACCGCCGACCACGCCTCGAACCAGCGGTTCAACTGCCCGTGGCTGGACGACATCCGGTACGCCTGTCCCGGCCTGGGCAACGTCCCCCGAGCGTCCGGGCGGGATTCCGCGCGAGACTTCCTGAAGGGCAAGATGGCCGACACCGTCGTCGAGGCGCTTGAGGAACACGGCCTGGAGAACGAACCGATGGGCATCGACATCGGGTCGGCGGGCCTCCACCGGGCCTTCGAGGACCGCGGCATCGACCTCCGACCGGGCGACTGTGCCGCGGTGATGGAGGACGCCCGGAAGGTCAAGACCGAGGACGAGATCGAATGTCTCCGGATGGTCGCCGCCATCGCGGAGGCGGGGTTCCAGCGCATCACCGAGGAGGCCCGCCCCGGCCGTCGCGAGTCGGAGGTGTGGGGCGAGACCGTCTCGGAGATGTGGCGCCACGGCGCGTTCGTCGGCGGCGGCTACCTCACGAGCGGCCCCAACACCTGGCCGAAACACCAGGCGAACACCACCGACCGGATGATCCGCCCCGGCGACCTCGTGTACGCCGACATGTACAACATCGGCTACCTCGGCTACCGTTCCTGCTACTACCGCACCTTCTCCATGGGCGAACCGACCGAGGCCCAGCAGGACGCCTACGAGACCGCCCGTGACAACCTCTACGACGTGCTCGAACGCATCGAACCCGGGGCGACGACCGACGACATCTGCAAGGGGTTCCCCGACATGGCGGGCGAGCACGCCGACTACTACGGCGCCGACGAGCACTGGCAGATGACGACCAACCACTGGGCGCACGGCCTCGGCCTCCAGCTGTACGAGGTGCCGCTGATCTGGCGCGGCCTCTCACCGGACCACCCCATCGAGATCGAGGAGGGGATGACGATGGCCGTCGAGACCCAAGAGCCCGCCGACCGACAGGGCGTCCGCGTTGAGGAGATGGTCGTGGTGCGGGAGAACGGCGTCGAGATTCTCAGTCAGTGGCCCGTCGAGGAGATCACGACGATCGACTACTGAGAGACAGCTTTGCTAATCGATGTTTGATAATTTATCATGAATAATTTATTTATTATTTAAGGAAAGAAAGAGAATAGAAATTAATGGTTATAATTGAGAATTTCTACTAAGCAAGCATAGCAAGGAGACCTTTAGCATAAGGGGCTAAATTCTTTGCTCTCTTAGCCAATTTTTCAGAAGAGCTCAATATTTCATCCACGGTTTCTAACCAGTCCTTGACCTGTTGAGGGTCGGATTGATCATCTGGTGGGGGCGGGATTTCAGATCCCTCAATTCCATCACCCAATGCAGAGTCCAGGTCTTGAACAAACTCTTCGAATTGATTTTGAACTTCCTGTGTCACCTCTACGGATACGTCCTGATTCATATTGACGGTAACATCAATTCCCTGTACACTCTCAACAACCTCTTCAAGTTGTTTTCTCTTTTCCATTTCTGCTTTTCTTCTTTCTTTCTCTTTATTATATGATTGTTGTGCATTTTTCAATTGTTGGTCCTTTTTTCGTTCTTTTTCTATATATTCATCTATACCTTGGATAATCTCATAGCCCGTCTCCGCAACCTCTTGCCCATCACCTTCTCTTGCGGCATCTTCCAGCTGATCAGATAGCGGTGTTTCTAGAATTAGTTCCTTCATATATGATTGGTTTTCAGAAGAAACATTTGATTTTGCTACAAGTAAATCAAGATAATCATCCAAGTCGTAACCTTGGTCGAAATTAGCAGCCGTTGATAGGATTGCCCTGGCGACTTCCTCTTGAGAACCATCAACAAATTCAGCGGGAGTAAAGGTGATCAAATAATTCATCCAGCTCTGTGGATCGATCAGCACACCGTGTTCCCACCTACTTCCCTCCCCTATATTGTTTATCGGGAGTAGTGATTTGTTATTTGAAATACCAAACGGACCAATCGTCGGGCCCTCATTATCTCTTAGAGATAGTGCCGATGCGATTAGTTGAGTGTCGTGGTTAATCTGCTGTGTGGATTTTAGTTCATCTGAGTCTAACTTATCTAACTCTTTGACCCACCCATTGATTACTTCTTTGTCAACATCGTTGAGAGAGATTTTCTTATCATATTCAGTGATTTGATGGCTTTCTTTGATTATCTCCCTCCAATTCCCTACTCTCTTCTTGTACGAGCTAGGATTGGTAATATCTTTCCTACGATTATAATCTTTGATAAATTGGTTGTCAAATGGGTCACTGTTATTGGATTGTCTGTGGCCAGAAAGATTTCTTTGGGTCTTTGTAACAACTCTATCCATTTCTTCTGCAGTTGCGGGAAGAAAATATAGACTATACCCCAGATCTCTTGATCTATTACAAATACTTGAAATCAATGGATTCAGTGGATCCGTATCACACACCAATGGTATGATTGCATTGGTATCGAAAAATAGTACTTTCTGATCATCTGCAACAGAGGTCAGATCGAAGTGTTGCGCACGTTTTAAAAGATCCTGGTTCACCACGCCAACGTAGACCGTCCCGAAGAATTCAGCTAGTTCATCAGTTTCTTTTTGAATGTAGCTCTTCGCTGTTTCCTCAAATATTTCGGGATTCCTTATTGGATCCCTATCTTTCACTTCATCTATACAATCTGATATATTTACTTTGGATAGTGGATCTGTATTGTAGTCATTCAACTCCTCAGGATCGGTCACTATTCTTTGATAATAAGTGAGGAAGATGCTCTCAAATGCTTCACTATACTTGTCTTTGTTGTAATCAATCCCTTGGTCGTAGTCCGAGGAAGACAAGTGCTGCTCAAATTCTATCCTGACAGGCTCAAAAACTTCTTCAAACCCCTCTAAATCGGGAGAGTTGACTATTTTGTATCTCCCATTTGATTTGTGTTTCAGATGACCACTCTCCTCCAAATTTTTGAGTTTCCCATCAATGACACTCTGCTTAAGAGATATATTATGGTCAGAGTTTAGTTTTCCACTTATTTTTTCAGCATTAACGGTATCAGAGACATTCAAATCATCAATGACGGATTCAATTAGGGATTCTTTTATCCGTCGTTCTCTACCCACCAAACCACCATCAATAATTGGGGCTGTTTTAATTACTGACTGTTTGTCCATACCGACTGCAATAAGCAGAGACTATTTAATCTAACTACTGCAAATAATACAGGCAGTTCGTATACAGTTTCATTGCAAAATTATCATGTCTCATATAGGGTGTAAGAGATAGCTACATTAGTTTTAATTCGTTATGTAATTCGGAAGGTGAATTCACAATGGATGAGAACATTCACTCAGCGATAATTCCAACGAAGATATCAGAATCTATCGCTCGTCGAGCGCCACGGGCACGCCCGCACTCGCGACGTCGCCCGCGAACCCCCGGCCGTCGGCCTCCAGCGCGGCGAACGTGTTGTAGTGGATCGGCACGACCAGTTCGGGGCGCAGCTCGGCGGCGAGGTCGGCGGCCTCGTGGCGGTCCATGGTGAAACTGCCGCCGATGGGCGGGCAGAACACGTCGACGCCCAGTTCGGCGTGCCCGTCGAGAACGTCGGTGTCCCCGGGCCAGAACACCGTCCGCTCGCCCAGCGTCACGAGGAAGCCACAGCCGAACCCCTCGGGGTGCGGGACCGAGCCGTCGTCACCGGCGCGCGGGCCGTCGGGCAGGTTGTGCGCGGCGACGGTGCGGACCACCGCATTCCCGACGGCGAGGTCCGCGGCGTCGTCGACCCGGACCACCTCGTAGTCGAGGTCCTCGGGGGCGGGGCCGCGACCAGTGCCCGCGGCGTCAACGGCGTCGTACACGACCAGCGTCGCGTCCTCGTCGGCGACCCGTCGAATCCCGTCGGCGTCGTAGTGGTGGTCGTGGGTGACACAGACCACGTCGCCGTCCCGAGCGTCGTAGTCGGTCGCCGGCGGGTGGCCGACGCCCTCGGTGTCGGGGGTCCACTCGCCGGTCAGACAGCCGTAGCGCCCGGGGTCGAAGTAAACGACGGTGCCGTCGGGGCCTTCGACGCGGAGCGTCGCGTAGCCGAACCAGTCCAGCGTCAGGTCGTCGTGCGTGACGGTCATGGCTGGCCCTTCCGGGGCCGCAGCCTAAACGGTTCCTCCCTCGGCAGTCGTGAGCGACGACCGGCGGACTCAGCGGTCGCCTCGATCTCGGGTGAACTCTTCGGGCGGCTCGTCGTCGACGTCCTCGCCGCGGGTGCGCTGGTAGCGGTCGTAGTCGATCCCGGCGGCGGGTTCCTCCGGCAGTTCGTCGACGATGTCGTCGATGTCCGGCGTCGACTCGTCGTCGATCTCGCTGTCGGCGTCGGCTGACTCGCTCGGTTCGGCGTCCTCGCTCTCGGCGTCCTCGGCTTCGCCGTCCCGGAGCGTTCCGGTGAGTTCCAGACCGGCGTTTCGGAACAGCTCCTTCCCGCGCTCGAACTGCTCGCGGCCGCCGGAGAAGCGAATCGAGTGCATCATCACGTACCGCACCGCGGCGCCCTCGTCGGCGTCGCGGCTGATGACGAACCGCGGGGCCATCACCCCGAACCGGCCCTCGCGAACCTTCACGTACTCGATCTGCTCGACCGGAATCCGGCCGATACGGGACCGTTCGCGGTAGACGTTCACCGCGAGGCCGAGAAACATCAGCACGATGCCGGCGACGACGCCGAACCCGATGGTCCGCAGGCGGGTCCCGGTGGCGACCCCGATGGCGGCGACGACGGTCAGGCCGACGGCTCCCACGGCCATCGCACCGGCGTCGTACCCCCGCAGCGCGGTCCGGAGGTCCGGTTCGAGCCGAACCTCTCCGTCCGCGACCTCGCAGCGGCCGGTCTTGGTTCGAAACTCGTCCATGGCCGTACTGACCGCAGCGGGCTGTTAACGTTTCCGGACGCCGGTCTGCCTGACCGACTGTCGGAAGAATGACGGGAACGAGGGCCGTAAGGGGTTACTACCCCCCACTCGATAGCCTCGCGCATGGTCACGTTCCTCTCCGGCGGCACGGGGACGCCGAAGTTGCTCGACGGCGCCCGGACCGCCTTCTCTCCCGACGAGACGACGGTCGTCGCCAACACGGGCGACGATGTCGAACTCGGGGGCCTGCTGGTCTGCCCGGACGTGGACACGCTGATATATCAGGGCGGCGATGTACTCGACCGCGACCACTGGTGGGGCATCTCCGGCGACACGACCCGCACCCACGCCGCGCTGGGCGACGTCGCGAACGCCGCGGAGCTGGACACCGGCCCGCAGTACCTCTCGGACGACCGACAGACCGCCGGTCGACGGCTCGCGAACTGGCGGCGGTTCTCCGGCGTCTCGGAGTTCATGACCGTCGGCGACCGCGACCGGGCGGTCCACATCACCCGCACCAGTCTGCTCGACCAGGGCCACACCCTCTCGGAGGTCACGGAGCGACTCGCCGGCGGATTCGGCGCCGAGTTCGACCTGCTGCCGATGAGCGACGACCCCGTCGCGACGCTGATCCACACCACTGAGGGGATGATGCACTTCCAGGAGTTCTGGGTCGCGCGCAATGGGGACCCCGTCGTCGAGAACGTCGAGTTCCGCGGCGCCTCGGAGGCCAGCCCTGCGCCGGGCGTTCTCGCGGCGCTGGAAGACGACGTCGTCATCGGCCCCTCCAACCCCGTGACGAGCATCGGGCCGATGCTCGCCTTGCCCGGCGTCGTCGACCGCCTCGCGGAGTCCCGGGTCGTCGCCGTCTCGCCGTTCGTCGAGGACGAACCGTTCTCCGGGCCGGTCTCGAAGCTGATGGAGGCCGTCGGGGCGACGCCGGCGACGGCCGGCCTGCGGACCGCCTACCCCTTCGCCGACGCGTTCGTCGTGGACAGCGCGGACGACACCGACCTCGGCAAGCCGACGGTGCGCGTCGACACCGAGATCGACGGCTCCGAGGACGCCGCGCGCGTCGCGGAGGCCTGCGCCGAGGCCCTCTCGAAGGTGTGACCGTGTTCTCGCCGCCGCTGGCACTGGCGTCGCTGTCTGGCGCCGCCGACGCCGAGTGGGGGCGAGCGGGCGCCCCCTACGCCGGCGCGGCGTTCCTCGGCGGCATCGCGATCTGTGACCGCTCCCGGGGGGCCGCCCGCGAGATGGTCGCCGACCGCGACCGCTCGGAGTTCCTCCCGCCCGACCCGCTGGCCTGGATCGACGAGCAACTGGCGGCGCTGGCCGACGCACGGATCGCCCCCGCCATCAACGTCCGGTCGACGCGCGCGGACCGCGTTGCCGAGGCCGCGCGGGTCTGTGCCGACCGCGGCGCCGCCCTGGAGATCAACGCTCACTGCCGACAGGCGGAACTGTGCGCGGTCGGCTGCGGCGAGCGACTGCTCGCGGACACCGACCGCCTCTGCGAGTTCGTCGCCGCCAGCGCCGACGCGGGCGCGACCACTAGCGTGAAGGTCCGCGCCGAGGTGGACGGCGTGGACCTCGTGGAGACCGCCCGCCGCGTGGAGCGAGCCGGAGCAGACTGGTTCCACGTCGACGCGATGGACTCCGAATCGGTGATTCACGAGGTCGCCAGGGCCGCCGACCTGTCGGTGATCGCGAACAACGGCGTCCGCGACCGCGCGACCACCAACGAGTACCTCGACTACGGCGCCGACGCCGTCAGCGTCGGCCGGCCCAGCGACGACCCCGCGGTGTTGCGACGCGTTCGCCGGGCGCTTCGTTCCCACGAAAGCGTCACGACGGGGACGGAGTAGTCGTCACCCTGCCGCGGTGTGCAACGGTTTTTACGGTGGCGGTATAGGGTGGCGTATGGACACCCCAGCGGCGAACGCGCAACTCGCCATGCTGCTCGAGGTCGCCGGGACGCCCAAGCCCGGCAACGTCGATCGGGACCGGGACCTCCCGGGGCTCCGGTTCGAGCACTTCCTCGCGGGCACCGTGGGGGCCGGCGAGGGGCTGCGTGGCGCCGCCGACGGCGCGTCGATCGGCGAGGCATTCGAGCGTGCCGTCGACGGAATGGCCCGCCAGCGTGGCGGCAACACGCAGTTCGGCACGCTGCTGTTGCTGGTGCCGCTGGTCGCGGCCGCCGACGATGGCGGGGTAGACCCCGACGCCGTCTCTGCAGTCGTCGAGGACACCACGGTCGACGACGCCGCCGACTTCTACCGGGCGTTCGATCACGTCGACGTGGCCGTCGAAGACCCGCCGGCAGAGGGTGAGGCGCCGGACGTGCGTCGGGGAAGCGACGCGGTGGCGACCGTCCACGAGCGCGACCTGACGCTGTACGACGTGCTGGCCGAGAGCGCGCCGGGCGACGGCGTCGCCCGCGAGTGGGTCGAGGGGTTCGAGCGAACCTTCGGCGCCGCCGAGTACCTCGCCGCCGGACGGGGGCCAGCCTCCGATCTGGCCGCCGAGACGTTCCTGTGGCTGCTCAGCCGCGAGCCGGACACGCTCGTCGCGACCAAGCACGGCGAGCGGACGGCCCGGCGGGTAATGGTCCGCGCACAGGAGGCTCGGGCGGACACCATCGACCACGTCGAGGCGCTGGCCAAGTCGCTGGTCGCGGAGGGCATCAACCCCGGGACGACCGCCGACCTGACGGCCGCGGCGCTGTTCGTGGCGCTCCAACGAGGTGACCTCGTGGTGTGAGCGACGACGATGACGGCGACTGGCCGGTCGAACTCGCCGGCGTCACCGAGACGCTGGTGACGACGCTGGGCCCGAACGACCGCTGGAACGTCGCCGCGCTGGGTGTCCACGCGCCGTCGTCGTCCGACGACGCGGCGACGGCGACGACGTGGGGCAACACCCGGACCCGGCGCAACTTCGAGGCCAGGGGCGGCGGCGTCGTCCAGTTCTGCAGGGACCCGGAGCTGTTCGTCCGGGGCGCCCTGGAGGTGTACGAGGTCGACGACCCGGTGCTGCCGGCGGCGGCGGCGTGGGTCGAGGTGCGCGCCGACCGGACCGACACCGGCGAGGAGAGCGGAACACGCCGGGAGGAGTGGCGGCTCCTGCCGGAAGAGGTGACGGTCCGCGAGCGGGTCGTCCCGACGCTCGACCGCGGCGTGAACGCGGTCGTCGAAGCGACGGTGGCGGCCTCGCGGCTGGACGTTCCCGCCTACGACACCGACGAGCTGCTCGACCGGCTGGCGTACCTGGAGTCGGTCGTCGAGAGCGCCGGCGGCCCGGCCGACCGGCGGGCGTTCGAACGGCTCTCGGAGACGACCGGCTGGCGAGAGCGGACGGGGTGAGCGCAGCTCGGGGAGGGGCGAGCAGGCGACGCTGTGGCCGACCACCGCGGGGCGTCGCGTCGCGCGACCGCTCCCGTCCCGCGGCTGCGTTCAGGGCACGCCGACCCTGGTCGCGGCTTCGGGTATCAATCCTCGGCCGGAGGCGGCGGAGAACGAACCCTTTTTGAGCGGGACCGGCCAACGAGGCGACATGGCAATCAAGCCCGACTACGTCAAGAAGACCGGGGCCATCCTCTTGGAGCGGTACCCGGAGGCGTTCAACGACGACTTCGAGACGAACAAGGAGAGCGTTCAGCGACTGACCAACATCGAGTCGAAGGGCGTCCGCAACCGCATCGCCGGGTACGTCACCCGCAAGCAGAACAACTGATTCTGACGGAATTCGCACGTTCGACCGCGTTGCCCAGCGACGCTTCCGGGGGTGTCGGGACGGTGCCTGCAACAACCGGGCCCATCAGAAGTGATTTGATTCCCGCACCGCGATGGTTCGGACAATGTCAACTCGTGTCGGCGTCCTGGGCGCCACCGGCGCCGTCGGCCAGCGACTCGTACAGCTGCTCGACCCCCACCCCGAGTTCGAGATCGGCGCGCTGACCGCCAGCGCCGACAGCGCCGGCCGGCCGTACCGCGAGGCGGCCAAGTGGCGCCTCGACGTCCCGATACCCGAAGCCGTCGCCGACGTGACGGTGACCGAGACCAACCCGGCGGCGATCCCCGACGACGTGGACCTCCTGTTCTCGTCGCTGCCCTCCGGGGTCGCCGCCGAGGTGGAACCCGCGCTCTGCGAGGCGGGGTACGTCGTCTCCTCGAACTCCTCGAACGCGCGACTGGCCGACGACGTCCCGCTGACCATCCCGGAACTGAACCCCGACCATCTCGACCTCATCGAGGTCCAGCGGGACGCCCGCGGGTGGGACGGCGCGCTGGTGAAGAACCCGAACTGCTCGACGATCACGTTCGTCCCGACGGTCGCACAACTGGACAGGTTCGGCCTCGAACGGGTCCGCGTGGCGACGCTGCAGGCGGTCTCGGGCGCCGGCTACTCCGGCGTGACCTCGATGGAGATTCTGGACAACGTGCTCCCGCACATCGGCGGCGAGGAGGAGAAGATGGAGACCGAGAGCCGGAAGCTGCTCGGCGAGTTCGACGGCGCCGAGATCGAGCGCCACGACGTGGCCGTTTCCGCGTCGTGTAACCGGGTGCCGACGCTGGACGGCCACTTGGAGAACGTCTGGGTCGAGACGGCCGCCGACCTCGACCCGGACGCGGCCCAGTCGGCGCTGGCGGACGCACCCTCCGCGCCGCTGCCGAGCTCGCCCGAGCCGCTGGTGACGACCTTCGAGGACCCGGAGCGACCGCAGCCACGTCTCGACCGAACCGTCGGCGAGGGGATGGGCATCGCGGTCGGCCCGGTACAGTCGACCGATGCCGGCGTAGCATACGACTGTCTGGCGCACAACACGCTGCGAGGCGCGGCAGGGGCGAGCGTCCTCAACGGCGAACTCCTCGTCCGAGAGGGGTGGGTCTGACGCGCTCCCGGGGTGGCGAGCAGTTTTAAGAGCGGGCGGTCGCTACTGAGGTGCATGGCCGAGGGGGTGACGTGGTCGCGGGGGCCGAACTCCGTGCGCGAACTCCGAGCGCTGTTGCACCTGGCGGTGGGTGTCCCGCTCGCGGCGGCCGCGCTGGCGCTGATCGCCGTCGGCCGCGTCAGCGTCGAGGGGGGCGTGAGCGGCGTCGTCCTCGGCGGCGGTGTCGTGCTGCTGGCGCTCGGCTCCGTCGGGCTGTGGCGACGGGGACTGCTCGGACGGCTCGACGCGCTGGCGACGCGGACGATAGACGCCTCCAGCGGGTCCGGCGCGCTGGTCGACGCGCTCCGGCCGCCGTGGCTCGTCGGCGTCGTCGCGGTCGCGACGGCCGGACTGGCGCTGGCGGCGACGGTCGACCCCGCGCTTGCGCTGACGCTCGCGCTGCTGGGGCACCTCCTGCCGGCGCTCGCGCTCGGCCTGCTGAGCACCGCGGGCGAACTCGATCCCGACGAGGGACTGTTGCGGTGCGGCGGCGACGAGATCCCGCTGCGAGCGCTGGCCGCGGTGCGGGGTCGGCGCGTCGGCGGGTACGCGTTCCTGTGGTGCTCGTTCGTCCGCGGCACCGGCCGGACGCCAGGGTTGGTGGTGCTGCCGGCGGCCGTCCACGAGGAGCACCGCACCGCCTTTGAGGCGGGCCTGGCCGCCAGCGTCCCGAGCGTGACAGCGCCGGATCGACCGCTGCGGCTCGTCGCCTACGGATTCGGGGCGTCGATGCTGTCGCTGGGACTCCTCTCGGGCGGCGCGCTGTACGCCAGCGGCGTCTCGCTGCTGCTGGGGGCGTACGTCGGCGGCTCGCTGGCGCTGTTGGGCGCCTTCTTCGTCGTGCTCGGTCGCTACGAAACCTGACGCCCGCTCGCCGAGCCGGTCACGTACCTCGGAAGTCCGCCGGGTCGTCGCCGAAGAAGGCCTCGTAGCCCCGAGCCCAGTCGTCGGTGCCAGCCAGTCGTGCGATGGTGGCCTGCTCCTCGTCGAGTTGCGCCGCCAGCGTCCGACGATGGCTCGCCTCCAGCAGCGCCTTCGTCTGCGCGTAGGCCCTGGTCGGCCCGCCCGCGAGCCGGTCGGTCTCCGCGCGGAGGTGGTCGTCCAAGTCGTCGTCGGGGACCGTCTCGGTGGCTAGCCCCAGCGAGACGGCCTCGTCGGCGTCGATGGGCTCGTCGCGCAGGAGAATCTCGCGGGCCTTCCGGTGCCCGACGGTACGCGGAAGGAAGTACGTCGACCCGCCGTCGGCCGAGAGTCCGATCCGCGGGTAGGCGAACTCCATGCGGGCGCTCTCCGCGACCAGCACGAGGTCCGCCGACAGGGCCAGGCCGAACCCGCCGCCGGCGGCGACCCCGTTGACCGCCGACACCGTCGGCTTCGCGGCCGTCGCGAGGTGGCGGACGGCCGTGTGCAGTCGCGAGGCGATGGCCTCCAGGCGCGCCGCGTCGCTCTCGTCGCCGTCCATCACCGACAGGTCGGCGCCGGTGCAGAAGGTGCCACCGGACCCGGTCAGCGCGACGCAACGCACCGCATCGTCCTCGACCAGTTCGACGACGGCGTCCCGGAGGTCGCTGGCCATCTGCTCGTCCAGCGCGTTCTTCGCCTCGGGCCTGTCGAGGGTGATCCGACCGACGCCGTCGGTTCGCTCCACGTCGACGTGTTCGTACTCGGCCATACGCTCGCTGCTCGCGGGCGGCACAAAAACATGGGTGAAGGGCGGGGCGGGCGGCGGCCGGCTGATCGTGGCGCTACGCCTCGAAACGGGAGTCGGAGACGTTGCCGGTCTCGAGGTTCTCGTAGGATACCGTGACGGTCTTCGTACCGGTCTCGGTCGACAGCGTGACCTCCCGGTAGACGGGGATGAACTGCTCGGCGGTCAGCCAGACGGACAGGTTGCCCGTCGGCGCGTCCGCCGTCGCGGCGGTCAACTCCAGTTTGTTCGCGCTGCTGTTCTCGAACTCTTCGGCGCCGGTGATGGTGGCGTTGTACTCGCCGTCGAAGGCCGCCGCGAGGACGCTGTACCGCGGGAGGTCCGTCTCGAAGCAACTTCCGGTGCGCTCTTCGACGACATCACCGCCGCCGTCGTAGACGGTCGTCTCAGCACCCTTCTGGATACAGACGACACCGGAGACGGCCCCAGCCTGGTCGAACTCGACGCGGTGCCAGTCCTTTCCGGGCTTGGCGTAGACGGTCCCCTCGTAGGTCCGCGTCTCGCCGTCCTCGGTGACTTCGACGGTGACGTCGGCGGTGTAGTCGGGCGCCTCCTCGTACATCTCGTCGGCCTGCTCGGTGATGGCGTCCGTCGCGGCGCCCATGATGGCGTCGGTGATGGCGCCACACCCGCTCAGCAGGACGAGCGAGGCCACCGCGACCGCGAGGAGCGATCTGGAGGGCAGTCGGCGTGACATACGATCGGAAGTTTCGCAGACCAGAACGTAAACCTATCCGTTTCTCGGTACGAGCGCACCGGGACGCTTCGGACCGTTTAAGACCCGCGGGTCGCTCCGATTGCGGTATGGAGCGCGTGGACGTTGCCGTCGTCGGCGGCGGCCCGGCCGGAACCTGCGCGGCGTGGGAGGCCGCCCGCGGCGGCGCCGACGCCGTCGTGATCGAGAAGGGCGTCCCCCGGGACGACCGCGACCGACTGGGCCCGGACTCGACGGACGCGGCGGGGATGCTCGACTACTGGGTCGACATAATGGGTCTCGACCCCTCGGAGTTCCCCGACGACGTGATCCTCCAGGAACTGGACGGCGTGGACTTCGTCGGCCCGTCGGAGTCGGTGACCATCCACACGACCGGGCTGGAGTCCTCGTACGAACACTTCGGGTACTGCTTCCACCGGGCCCGGATGGACGACCACCTGCGCGATCGCGCGGCGGACGCAGGGGCGAGCTACCGCGTCGGCACCGGCGTCAGCGACGTCGAGACCGACCTCTCGGGGGGACACACCCACACCCTCACGCTCGCGGACGGCGACGAGATCGAGGCGGAGTACCTGATCCTCGCGGACGGCCCCCAGCGGACCGTGACCAACCGCGTCCTCGATCGGTTCCTCCCCAAGCGGGAGTCCATCACCGACTACGTCGGGGCGAAAGAGGCCAACCACATCGCGTACCAGGAGCACCGCCGAATCCCCGAGGAACTGTTCGACGAGGACAAACTCAAGTTCTGGTGGGGGTGGATGCCCGGCGAAACGGCCTACCCGTGGGTTTTCCCGAACGACGACGGCGTCGCTCGCGTCGGCCTGACGATGCCCATCGACCTCGATCTCTCCGCCGTCGAGAACCCCGATTCGTACCGCCTGCTGCGCCCCGACGACGACACCGTCCCGCGGGGCGGCGAGTACGTCCGGCGGCTGCTCGAAGAGCTGTACGGCGACGAGTACGACATCGAGGAGGACTTCCCGCTCGTCGAGGACCGCGGCAAGTCCGGCGGCACCGAGACCTACCCCATCTCCTCGACGCGACCCATCGAGTCGCCGACCCGCGCCGGCATCGCCGTCGTCGGCGGCGCGATGGGCACCACCTCGGCGTTCCACGAGGGCGGCTACCACGTCGCAGTTCGATCGGGCCGCATCGCCGGCCAGCTCGCCGCGGAGAACCGCATCACCGACTACAACGACGCCTGGCAGGAGGCGCTGGAGGCCGAACTCCTTCGTAACGTCTGTTTCGCCGACATCGTCGGCGACTACACGCCCGACGACTGGGACCGGGTGTTCGCCACCACCAGGGAACTGCTCTCGGACGACCGCGGGTCGCTGGTCAACTGGGGCCCCACCGCGGGCCTCTCGGCGACGAAACTGTACCTCACGTACAGACTCCGGAGGTTCCGCGGTCGGAACGGCGGCTACATCCAGTTGCGCGAGGCCGACTACACCATCTGATGCGGTGCGTCGCGGCGATCACGAGCAGTTCGCAGACGGGCCGAACCGAACGCTGAACTGTCCGCGCGGTCTACCTGCCACCGCGTGCCCCAAGTCCCCGCCGGAGCACTCCCGGACGGGAGCGATGAACCGCGAGGAACCCAGGCACGCGACACGCGAGACGTATCCGGTGGCGCTGACGCGCCACCCGCCGCGACGGTTCGCACCGTCTCGGCACCTGGCGACGCTGACGCGTCGCCCGCTCGGCGGCTTGCGCCGCCTCAGCATTCGGCGACGTTATCGCGTCGCCCGCCCGGCACGAGGGTTTCCCGGCCGACCCGGCACGCCGCCAGGAGTGACGCCGGTCGTTAGTGTTCCGGGCGACATTCCGACCTATCGCAGATACGTCTTCAGCGAGTCGACGACCCGGTCCACGAACTCATTCGTAACCCGGCCCTGCCACGCGAGGAGGTCTTCGCTCCGAGGCGAATGGATCGCCCAGGGGGAGACGAACGACTCGCGGGGAACGCCGCCGACTTCCCAAATGTCCTCACGGAGCGGAAGCGAATCGTCGTACTCCTTCGTGGAGACCGCGACGGCGACGTGTTGCTCGTCGGCAAACGGGTGGGTGCCGTTGTTGACGACGAGCCACGGTCGCTGGCGGTCGGTACCGAGTTTGAACGGGTCAGCGCTCCTGACGACATCGCCGCGTTCGGGCTCCATCGCTTACCTGTCCTCGCTCGAGTCCTGCTCGCTCGGATGCGGCTGGTCGGGAGCGACAGCGTCCCAGTCCTCCGAATCGATTCCGCCGTCAGCTTCGTCGAGCCGTTGGCTGATGTCGTGTAAATCGTACGCGGCGGCAGCCCGCTGTTCGTCCTCTGTGATTGCCCAGTACTGACCCCGGTGACGGACGAGATTTCGGTCCTTCAGGCGCGTGAGCGCAGTGCCGACCGTGTTCGGGTCCTCGGCGATGGCGGTCGCAATCTCCGACCGGGTGAACGCCGCGCTCCGGTGCGTGTAGAGGTACGTGATCACCTGCTCGGGCACGCTCGGTCCCTCCGGAAGGTCCCCCGACTCGAACTCCTCAATGCTCACCGGCATACTGCGAGATTTGTGTACTGAAGTAATGAAAGTACTGTCGTACTTCGAGTGCAGTTTCACTAGTAGATTCCCCTCGATAGTGTTCCGGTCGTCAGTCTTCCGTCGGAGTGCGACTCCCAGCCACGGGTTCGCTCGCTGCCGAACGTTTAGGTCGTGGCTGGTGTACGTCGCCACATGGCAGACGTCGACGAGGACACCACCCGACGGGTCGAATCGCTGATCACGGAGTGGCTGCACGAGCAGGACGTCCCGGGGGCGAGCGTCGTCATCGTCGACGAGTCCGGCGAACTGTACGCCGAGGGGTTCGGTGCTCGCGACCTGGAGTCCAACGCGCCGGCGACCCCCGACACGCTGTACGGCATGGGGTCGATCAGCAAACCCGTGACCGCGCTGTGCGTGCTCCAGCTGGCGGAACGCGGGGCGCTCGCGGTCGAGGACCCGGTCGGCGAGTACGTCGACCACTTCGACGAGGCGCCGGGCGACCCCATCACCCTCCGAGAGTTGCTCTCGCACACCTCCGGGATGCCGGCGACCAGCCCCGGAGTGCTCGAACAGGCGTTCGCCGGCTATCCGGCAGGCGTCGCCGACGAGGAGGACCGCCGACGATTCGTCCGGGAGGCGACGGCCCACCGGGACACCGAGGGCGACCGGTTCATGTACTACAACACCGGCTACGACATCCTCGGGAGAGTGATCGAAGCCGTCGACGGCAGGGCCTACGCCGAGTACGTCCGCGAGGAGGTGTTCGCCCCCCTCGGGATGGACCGGTCGACGTTCCACGCCGCGGACATCGAGGGCGACGACGACTGGATGACGGGCTACGAGCCCGGCGACGACGGGGAACCGCCGACGGCGGTCGCGTTCCCGTTCGAGGAGCTGATCTATCCCGCGGGCGGGCTCGTCTCGTCGCCGCGGGAGCTCTCGCGGTTCGTCCGCGCGACGATGACCGACGGTGCGCTGGACGGCCACCGACTCTGTTCGCCCGAGACCGTCGAGCGCGCCCACCAGCGCCGCGCGGTCAGACAGCAGTTCCTCGACGGCGCCGAACAGGGGTACGGGTTCGGCTGGATGCGCCAGCCGCTGGCCGGCGACGAGGCCGTCGGCCACGGCGGGTCCATCCTCGCGTCGACGGCCTACGCGGGCTTCCTCGAGGGGGCCGGCGTCGGGGTCGTCCTCGCGTGCAACACGACCGCCGAACCGCACCCGATGGACGTGGGGGCCGGGGTGCTCGCCCTCGCGACCGGCGCCGACCCGGAGGCGGTCCCGGCCCTGGCGGTTCGGGAGTGTTGCGACGCCGTTGCCGGCGAGTACGAGTCGTTCCGGGGGGACCCCGTGGCGACCGTCGAACCGCAGGGTGGGAGTCTCTCCATCGAACTGTCGGGCTCACTGGGCGGCGAGGCGTTCACGGCGTTCCCGGAGACGCTCGACCCCACAGACACCCAGTTCTACACCGTCACCCAGGCTGGTGCGCGCGCTCCGGTCGCGTTCGACCTGGACGGGGACCGCGCCGACATGTTCTTCCAGCGCCATCGTTTCCGGCGGACGGGCCCAGAGTGAAGGTTCGCCGACGAGTCTTCCAGGTCGGCCACCATCGCCCGAACCGGACGACTCTCGCCGCCTCGGCCGGTGGACGACGATCCCGCAGACACACCGCATAGCGGCCCCAGCCACGCCAACAGAACCGCCGCGTACCGACGGGCAAAGATCACGACGAGCGAAAGCCGAACGCACGGGCCGAACGAGAGTCCCCGAGTGGAGGGTCGTTCGGCAGGCAGCATCGCTGGTGGCGACCCGTCTGTTGGATAAGTATTAGGTGGGGGTCTCTTGTAAGCCCTGTATGGAGCATCCAACGGTTCTCTTGTTCGTAAAGTTCCCAGACCCCGAGTTCCCGGCGCCGGGGTTCCTCGATCACCTTGCGTATCCGGACGTTGAGCTCGTCGGGTTTTACGAACTCGGTGACGGCGAGTCTGCCGAAGAGATACGCGCAGAATACGAGGAAGAGTTCACGACGGAACTGCGAGAGCAGGCCGAACGGTTCGAGCAGCGGGGAGTCCGGACGGAGTACGACCTCATCTTCGACTCGGATCGGGTCGACACGCGGAGTAGAGTCGCCGAGAGAGACGACGTCGATGCGATTCTCACGCCCGGTGAGACGAACACGCTCGGGAAGGTCCTGATTGCGTCTCGCCACACGCGGAATGCCGAGGAGAAAGTCGCCACCCTTCTCAATATCGTCGATCGCGACGACCTGATTTCGGTCGACCTCGTACACGTTGCAGCTCCGGACGACCCGGACGGAGAAGCCGAGGGGCGAAGAGTCCTCGAAGAGGTGGCTTCGATCCTCGTCGACGAAGATATCCCCCCCGTTCAGATCAACCGAGAGGTGCGAACGGCACAGGACGTGTCGTTCGAACTGAACAAGGTCGCAGGCAACTACGATCTCATCGTCCTGGGGGAAACCGAGCAAGACCTCGGGGACAAAATCTTCGGGCCGGTGGGCGATTACATCGTCGACGAACAGCACGTCCCCGTATTAATTCTTCGGTGACCGTCGTCGGCTGAACGACGACGTTGGGGTGGCCGCCGAGGGCGGTCACCGACGGTTACGAGTCCACCAGATCGCCCACCATCGCGGAGACGCGGTCGAGTTCGTCCTCGTTGACGCCGTGGCCCATGCCCGGGTAGATTTCGACGGTCACGTCGGCGCCCAGGTCACCCAGCACGTCGGCGGTGGTGTGGACCCGCTCCTCGGGGATGTGCGGGTCCCGATCCGAACAGCCGAGAAAGGCAGGCGTGCCGGCGAGGTCGCCGTCGTACTCCGCGGGGTCGACCGTCTCGCCGATGAGTCCGCCGCTGAGCGCCGCCAACCCGCCGTAGCGTCGCGGGGTGCGCGCGACGTACTCGCTGGCGAGGCAGGCCCCCTGCGAGAAGCCGACGACGGCGACGCGTTCGCGGTCGACGCCGGCGTCGACGGCGGTCTCGACGGCGCGGTCCAGCACCGCCAGCCCCGAACTGCGACCGGGCTCGTTGCTCTCGACGGCTTCCATGAACGAGTTCGGGTACCAGGTCGAGCGGGCGGCCTGTGGCGCCAGCAGGGCGACGCCGTCGGGGCTCACCTCTCGCCCCAGGTCGAGGATGCCGCGGGCGGTCGCGCCGCGGCCGTGGGCCAGGACCACCGCGGCGGTCGCCTCGGCCGGGTCCGCGCCGGCGGTCTCCAGCGGCTGGTCGTCGTGCGGTCCCGTCACAGTCGTCCCCCCGCGCCGAGCGCGTCGTGGCGCTGCGTGTCCATGCGGGAGAGAGGGGCCCTAGACACTTCAGCGGGGTGGCGCCGGCGGTGCCGCCCGGTTGTGGTCTGAATCGGCGGCGATCCCTCGAAGGCGCCCTGGCTGGTGGTCCCGCCGCAGTGCCGTGGCGCCGCGCCACCGGAGCCGTGCGGACGCCCCCTCGCCCCGACGCACAACGGCTAACCGGTCGGAGCGCCCGTGGTCGTCCATGAGCAGGTGGCTCTCCAGCGGACTGCGCCGTGACTGCTGTGTCGCGCTCGCCGGCGCCGAGGCGCCGACGGGTCAGGAACTGAAGGCCGCCGTCGAGGCCCACTACGACGACCGGATCGAACCGCGGCGCTTCCGGGGCGCCGTCGAGGCGCTCGTCGACCGCGGGTACGTCGCCGAGCGGACCGACGGCATCCACGACCGGTACGAACTGACCGACGCGGGCCGGCGGACGCTCGCCGACCACGTCGCGTGGCTGACCGAGCAGGTCGAGGGCCTGGAGGGAACCGACGAACCGTAGGACAGGGCTGTTCTACAGGCGGTCTTTCACGCGGCGAGTGATCTCGTCGACGTCGTAGTCGTCCTCTTGCTTGTCGAAGACGAGTTCGTCGTCGACGGTGACCCGGAACACGCCGCTGTCGCCCGTGACCAGGCTCACGCGGTCCAGTTCCTCGCCGAACGTCTCCAGGAGGCTGTGCTGTACGTCCTGTGCCTGCGGGAGCATCCCACAGGGCACGCAGTACTCGACGTCGACTGACGTCATGGCCGGCGATTGTGCGCCGAGGCGTCTAAATCTCCCGGTGGCGGAACCGCTCATACGGTTTATGCTCACAGTGTATCGGCGAGCGTCTCGCCCGGTGGCGGCGCTCACCGGGACTGAGCGAACCCACGGTTCGCGAGGGTCGGGAGCGCGCCACGTCGCGCTCCCCGAAGAAGCTGAGAATAAACCGGATCACTCGCCGCCGGGGTACGTCTCGGCCAGCGCGTCCAGCGCGTCCTGGCGCCGGACGGTGTGGGGCGCGGTCAGCGGCGAGACGCTCACCGCGCCCTCGACGAGCGCCCGGCGGTCGGTGTCGGGGCCGCCCGGGACATCGCCGGTGGCCATGCGCTCCCACATCCGGTCGTGCAGTCGGACCCGGCCGTTCTCGTGGACCGCGTCCATCTCGTAGGCGTCGGACGGCTCGGTGATCCGCATCGGTGCGGGGCCGGAGTCGTCGCGGTCGGCGGGGCGAGGGGCGTTGACGTTGAGGTAGTCCGCGCGCTCGAACGCGCCGGCGTCGGGCCCGTGTTCGACGAGGTACCGGGTCGCGCGGCGGGCCTCGCGGTAGTCCTCGCGGGCGACATCGTACTCGGCGAAGGTGATGTCCTCGGGGGTCTTGACGTACAGCGAGACGGCGATGGCGGGTACGTCGAAGAAGGTGGCCTCGACGGCGGCGCTGACGGTGCCCGACCGTCCGAGCACGTACGCGCCGAGGTTCGCGCCGCGGTTGCACCCCGAGACGACGAGGTCCGGGCCCGGGCACAGCGCCTCGATGCCCGCGACGACGCAGTCGGCGGGCGTCCCGGCGACGGCGTACCCCAGGTCGTGCTCGTGGACGACGGCCTCGGTGGACATCGCCCGGCCGACGGCGCTCTGATCTTCCGCGGGGGCGACGACAGTCACGTCGCCCAGCTCCGACAGCGTCTCGTACAGGACTCGCAGTCCGGGGCTGTCGATGCCGTCGTCGTTCGTCAGGAGCACGTCGGGGTCGTCCATGTCCGGGGGGGAGGCCCCCGGAGACAAAAACCCCGACGGTGCCGCCCCGGACACTTTTGTCGGTGCCCGCCGGCGTGGCTGGCATGGCCTACGACGTGGCGCGGTACCTGAGCATCGAGACCGTCGAGACGCCGTCGTTCACCGTCGACGGGGACCTGCTCTGTCTGGCCGACACCTCGGGCACCCCGCAGGTCTGGCGGGTCGCCGAGGGCGGCGCCTGGCCGGAACGGCTCACCCCCTACGAGGAGCGGGTCTCGACGGTGGCGGCGTCGCCGACCCGCCCGGAGTTCGTCTTCGGGATGGACCGCGGGAGCGACGAGCGCGATCAACTGTTTCGCTACGATCTCGCAGACGGAGAGATTCACCGACTGACCGACGATCCCGACTCGACCCACCAGTGGGGCGCCTGGAGCCCGGACGGCGAGCGAGTCGCCTTCGCCGCCAACCGCGAGGACACCGGTCGGTTCGACGTGTACGTCCAGGACCGGAGCGGCGGCGAGCCCAAACTCGTCCACGAGGGGTCGGGCGGGTGGCTCTCGGTCGCCGCCTGGGGGCCGGACGGCCGCCGCCTGGCGCTGTTGTCGCCGCGCTCCAGCGTCGACGTCGAGCTCTCGGTGCTCGACGTCGAGACCGGGGACCTGAGGCGGTTCGGGACCGACGAAGTCGCGCGGTTCTCCCACGTCCACTTCGACTCCCGCGGGTCGTCGCTGCTGCTGGTCACCGACTTCGGCCGGGATCGCCCGTACGTCGGCCGCGTCGACCTGGACACCGGCGCGGTCGACCCGCTGCCGGGCGCGCCCGGCTCCGCCGTCGACGCCGACGACCCCGACGCCGGCGCGGGCACCGCGGGTCCCGCAACGTGGCCCGTCGACGGCCTGGCGGTCCACCGCGCGACCGAACGGCTGGCGGTGACCCGTAACGTCGACGGGTACAGCCGCCTGCACACCGGCTACCTCGACGAGGGGCGATTCGTCGAGAACGCCGCGCCGGACGTCTCCGACGGCGTCGTCTCGGCCGTCTCCTTTGGCACGGAGGGCCGGCGCTACGCCGTCGCCTACTCCGATCCCACGACGCCGAAGGGGATTCACGTCGCGACGTTCGGCACCGACACCGACGAGCGGTACACGCCGGTCGGGACCTGTGGCGTCCCCCAGGCGGCCCTGCGCGCCCAGGAGGTCGTCCGCTACGAGACGTTCGATAGCAGGGAGATTCCGGCCTACTGGACGCTCCCGGCGGACGCCGAACCGGGGTCGACGCCCGTGGTCGTCGACGTTCACGGCGGTCCCTCTCACCAGCGCCGGCCCTGGTTCTACCCCCAGAAGCAGCACTTCCTCGACGAGGGGTACGCGGTGCTGGAGCCGAACGTCCGGGGATCGACCGGGTACGGCCGGGCGTACACTGCGCTTGACGACGTCGAGAAGCGGCTGGACTCGGTGCGGGACGTCGCCGCCGCCGTCGAGTGGCTGACCGACGAGGAGTTCGTCGACCCGGACCGAATCGTCGCCTACGGGCGCTCGTACGGCGGCTTCGTCGTGCTGTCAGCGATCACGCGGTACCCCGAGCTGTGGGCCGCCGCCGTCGAGTTCGTCGGCATCGCCAACTTCGAGACGTTCCTGGAGAACACCGGCGACTGGCGACGCGCCCACCGCGAGGCGGAGTACGGGTCGCTGGCGGACGACCGGGACCTGCTCGAAGAGATCAGCCCCATTCACGACGTCGACGCCATCGAGTGTCCCCTGTTCGTCCAGCACGGCGCCAACGACCCCCGCGTGCCCGTCGAAGAGTCGGAGGCCATCGCCGAGCGGGTCCGCGAGCGCGGGGTGCCCGTCGAGACGTGCATCTTCGCAGACGAGGGTCACCACACCACCGACCGGGCCAACCGCATCGAGCAGTTCGAGCGCGTCGCCGCGTTCCTCGACGAGCACGTCTGAGCGGCGCGCCGACGGGTTGGACACCCGACTCGCGTCCGCACGCGGCCACGTCGTGCGAGGGCGAGCACGCGCTCGCACACCCGCGCTGTCTGGCGATTGTTGGCGAATCGCGTCGAAAGACTTACCCGCCAGCTGCGCGCTACTTGCTGGTGATGCAGACGCCGATCCACGCCGACCGACCGGGGGGTGAGCGGTGGTGGAGCTGATAATCACCGAGAAGGACAACGCCGCGCGACGGATCAGCGAGATTCTCAGCGGCGAGTCGTACGAGGTCGAACGGAAGAACGACGTGAACGTCTACCGCTGGGGCGGCACGCGCTGTGTCGGCCTGTCGGGCCACGTCGTCGCCGTGGACTTCCCCGAGGAGTACGACGACTGGCGCGACGTCGAGCCCCGCGAACTGATCGACGCCGAGGTCGAGAAGCGCGCCACGAAGGAGGGCATCGTCCGCGCGCTGCGCTCGCTGGCACGGGACGCCGAGGAGGTCACCATCGCGACGGACTACGACCGCGAGGGGGAACTCATCGGCAAGGAGGCCTACGAGATCGTCCGCGAGGTCAACGAGGGCGCCCCGATCCGCCGCGTGCGGTTCTCCTCGATCACCGAAGGCGAGGTGACCGAGGCCTTCGACAACCCCGACGACCTGGACTTCGACCTCGCCGCCGCGGGCGAAGCCCGCCAGATCGTCGACCTCGTCTGGGGGGCGGCGCTGACCCGCTTTCTCTCGCTGTCGGCCCGCCAGATGGGCGAGGACTTCATCTCCGTCGGGCGAGTGCAGTCGCCGACGCTGAAACTGATCGTCGACCGCGAGCGCGAGATCGAGGCGTTCGACCCCGAGACCTACTGGGAGCTGTTCGGCGACCTCGCCGACGGCGAACGGTTCGAAGCCCAGTACTTCTACCTGAACGACGACGACAACGAGACCGAACGGGTCACCGACGAGGCCGCCGCCACCGCCGCCTACGAGGACCTCCAGGGCGCCGACGCCGCCACCGTCGTCGACGTCGACCGGCGCCGGCGCAGCGACGACCCGCCCGCGCCGTTCAACACCACCGCCTTCATCCGCGCGGCGGGGTCGCTTGGCTACTCCGCTCAGCGCGCGATGAGCATCGCCGAGGACCTGTACACCGCGGGTTACACCACCTACCCTCGGACCGACAACACCGTCTACCCCGAGGACCTGGACCCCGAGGAGCTGCTCGAATCGTTCGTCGGTCACCGCTCGCTCGGCGAGGACGCCGACCACCTGCTCGACGGTGACGAAGAACTCGAACCGACCGAGGGCGACGAGGAGACGACCGACCACCCGCCGATCCACCCCACCGGCGAGATTCCGAACCGCTCGGAGCTGAGCGACGACGAGTGGGAGGTGTACGAACTGATCGTCCGGCGCTTTTTCGCGACGGTGGCCGACCCCGCCCGCTGGGAGCACCTCAAGGTCGTCGCCGAGGCCGCCGAGCGCAAGCTGAAGGCCAACGGCAAGCGACTGCTCGAAGCCGGCTACCACGCCGTCTACCCCTACTCCGGCGCCAGCGAGAACCTCGTCCCCGACGTCGAGGAGGGCCAGGAGTTGACCCTCACCGAGGTCCGCATGGCGGAGAAGGAGACCCAGCCGCCCCGGCGGTACGGTCAGTCGCGGCTGATCGAGATGATGGAGAAGATGGAGATCGGCACCAAGTCGACCCGCCACAACGTCATCGAGAAGCTGTACGACCGCGGCTACATCGAGAACGACCCGCCGCGCCCGACCCAGCTCGCGACGGCGGTCGTCGAGGCCGCCGAGGAGTTCGCAGACCACGTCACCAGCGAGGAGATGACCGCGCAACTGGAGGCGGACATGGCCGCCATCGCCGCCGGCGAGGCGGACCTCGACGACGTCACCGCGGAGTCCCGCGAGATGCTCGACCGCGTGTTCGAGGAACTCACCGACTCCCGCGAGGAGATCGGCGACCACCTCCGGGAGAGTCTGAAGGCCGACAAACTGCTGGGGCCGTGTCCCGACTGCGGCGAGGACGACCTGCTGATCCGCCGCGCCCGCGGCGGCTCGTACTTCGTCGGCTGCGACGGCTACCCCGACTGCGAGTTCACGCTGCCGCTACCGTCGACGGGCAAGCCCCTCATCCTCGACGACGTCTGCGACGACCACGACCTCAACGAGGTGAAGATGCTCGCCGGGCGGAAGACGTTCGTCCACGGCTGTCCGCTGTGCGCCAGCGAGGACGCCGGCGAGGGCGAGCACATCGGGGCGTGCCCGAACTGTGGTGAGGGCGCTGCGTCGGAGACGCAGCGAAACGGAGGCGCCGAAGCCGCAAAAGGAGAGCACGGCGGCGAACTCGCCATCAAGACCCTCGAGAGCGGCTCGCGGCTCGTCGGCTGCACGCGCTACCCCGACTGCGACTACTCGCTGCCGCTGCCTCGCCGCGGGGACATCGAGGTGACCGACGAGTCCTGCGACGAGCACGGTCTACCGCACCTGCTGGTCACCGGGGACGGCGACGACTGGGAACTGGGCTGTCCGATCTGCAACTACCGGGAGTACCAGGCTCGCGAGAGCGACTCGGGCACCGATCTGGAGGCCATCGACGGGGTCGGCCCCTCCACGGCGGAGAAACTCGTCGACGCGGGCGTCGAGTCCGTGGCGGAGCTCAAGGAGTCGGACCCCGAGACCGTCGCGGGCGACGTCGACGGCGTCAGCGCCGAGCGGGTCCGCGAGTGGCAGGCGAAGGCGTAACGTCGGCGCGGTCGGCCATGGGAGCGATCGCTCACTCCGCGACGGCGTCCGCGACGACCGCACGCGCGGCGTCGATCAGTTCGTCGACATCGTCGCTCTCGGCGTAGACGCGGACGTACGGCTCCGTGCCGCTCGGCCGAACCAGCACCCAGGAAGCGTCCGGCAGGTCGACGCGGACGCCGTAGTCGGTGTCGACGGTCGCCTCGGGGAACCGCGCTGGCAGTTGCTCCGTCACCGTCGCCATCGCGGGTTCCTTGCGCTCCTCGGGACAGTCGACGCTGACCTTCCGGTAGGGCCGCTCGGTGACCGGGTCGCGCAGCGTCGCCAGGGCGCCGGCCTCGGCGACCAGCGCCGAGACGACCGCCGCGCTGGCGACGCCGTCGATCCAGCCGCCGAAGCGGGTGTGGACGTGTTTCCAGGGCTCGGCGGCGAACGCGACCGCGGTGTCGTCACCGCCGGCCCCTCGCTCGCGGGCGATGCCCTCGTGGAGCGCCCCCAGGCGGACGCGCTCGACGCGCCCGCCGGCGGCCCGGACCCGTTCGTCGATGCGGCCCGAGGCGTTGGGCGTCGTCACGACGACGGGGTCGCCGGCCGCGCTCTCGCGGACGTAGCGCTCGGCGAGCACCGCGAGGACGGTGTCCTCGTGCACCACCTCACCGTCGGGGTCCAGCACGACGATGCGGTCGGCGTCGCCGTCGTGACCGATCCCGAGGTCGAACGCGCCGTCGGCGAGAAAGGCCTGAAGGTCGGTCAGCGTCTCGGCGGTCGGCTTGCTCTCCCGGGCCGGGAAGTGGCCGTCGACGGTGGCGTTCAGCGCGACGACTTCGGCACCGAGCTCCCGGAGGACCTGCGGCGTCGCGACGCTGGCCATCCCGGTGCCGCAGTCGACCGCGACCCGCAGACCCTCCAGCGGCTCGGCGCCGAACAGGTCGGTCGCGTAGTCGGCGACGGCGTCGCGGTAGTCGGGCAACACGGACACCTCGCGGGGGGCACCCCACTCGTCCCAGGCCGCCGGGTCCGGCAGCTCGTCGACGCGTTGCTCGACGGTCGCCTCGGCGTCGGCGTCGTACTCCTCGCCGTCGACGAACAGCTTGATGCCGTTGTCCGGCGGTGGGTTGTGGCTGGCGGTCAGCATCACGCCGCGCCGACCGCGGGAGGCGTACGCCAGCGCCGGCGTCGGCAGTTGTCCGGCGCGCAGCACCTCGCCGCCGCCGCTCTCGATGCCGGCCTCGACGGCCGCGGCGAGGCCGGCGCCCGTCTCCCGGCCGTCGCGCGCGACGACGAACGGTCCGTCCTCGCCGGCGACGGCGCGGCCGACGGCCATCGCCAGCTCCGGCGTCACCGTCGTCCGTGCCGGCCCGCGGATGCCCGCCGTCCCGAACAGACTCATGGGCGCTCGTACCGACCCCGCGCACTTGACTTGGGCGGTTCCGGAGCCACGGTCGGTCCATCGCGCGTCTGACGCCGCCCCGTGTTTTAAGCGGGAGTACGAGCAAACGGTGGGTATGGCTGCGGCGACTCCCGGGAGGCGAGCGCGGTGTACGACGTGAGCGACGCCCTCCCCGTCGCCTTACTGGCCCCGGGAACCAACGTGCTGCTGAGCGGCACCTCGCGAGCCTCGTCCCGGGACCTCCTGCTGGATGTCCTCGCCGAGGGCGCCCGTCAGGGCGAGGGCACGCTCGTCCTCACCACCGACCGCGCGGCGGCGGCCGTCCGGTCGGACCTCTCGGAGCGGAGCCCCGACGGAGCGGGGGCCGTCGGCGTCGTCGACTGCGCCGCCGACGAGGCGGCGCCGTCGGAGCCGGACCCGATGACCAGACACGTCGACTCGCCCGCGGACTTCACGGGGGCGGGGGTGGCCGCCTCCGAACTGCTGGCGGAGCTCGGCCACGACCACGCCCAGATTCGGGTCGGCGTCGACTCCGTGTCGGGCCTGCTCGCCCACGCCGACGCGAAGACGGTGTTTCGCTTCCTGCACGTCCTCACCGGCCGTATCGGCGCCGCGGACGCCGTCGGGGTCGCCACCATCGACGACGACGCCCACGACGCCCAGACGGTGACGACGATCAGACAGCTGTTCGACGGACTCGTCGAGGTTCGCGGCGAGGGCGAGGACCGCCGACTCAGGGTGACAGGGCTGGCAGACGCCGACGGCGAGTGGGGCCGGGCGTAGGGGTCAGCGCGCACCGGCCAGCGACGCCAGCGTCTCCGCGAGCACCCGCGTCGCCGTCGCGCAGTCGTCCCAGTCGGTCCACTCCGCGGGATTGTGCGAGACGCCGTCGACGGAGGGCGCGAACAGCAGGCCGGCGTCGGTGACGTCGCCGACGTACATCGTGTCGTGGGCCGCGCCGGAGGGCATGGCCATCGTCTCGATCCCCGCTCGGTCGCCGGCGGCGTGGGCCGCCTCGCGGACGCGCTCGCTCATCGGGCGCGGGTCGATGTCCGTCTCGGTCTCGACGGCGGTCTCGACCGGTCGCTCGTCGGCGACGCGGTCGGCCGAGTGCTCCAGGCGCGCGAGCAACTCGTCCATCGTGTCCCGGCGGACGTCCCTGACGTCGACGCCCAGTTCCGCCCGGCCCGGCACGACGTTGGTGGCGTTCGGAGTCACGTCCAGCTGCCCGACCGTGGCGACGGCGGTGTCGCTGTCGGTCTCGGCGACGTCCTGCCCCGCGCGTTCGACGTCGGTCACGACCTCCGCGGCGGCCGCCAGCGCGTCCCGGCGCTCGTCCATCGCCGTCGCACCGGCGTGGTCGGCGGCCCCCTCGACGGTCACTCGGCGGTGCGCGATGCCCGTGATCGTCGTGACCACGCCGACCGGGACGCCCGCCGTCTCCAGTTCCGTGTCCTGTTCGACGTGGAGTTCCACCCACGCCCCCCAGTCGGCGGCGTCGACGCGGCCCTCGCCGCGGTAGCCGATCTCCGAGAGCGCGGCCGCCAGCGTCGTCCCCTCGTCGTCGGTCAGTGCCAGCGCCGCCTCGACGCCCCGGGCGCCGGCGGCGACCGACGACCCGAGCAACCCGCCGCCGAACCGGGTGCCCTCCTCCTCGGTGAACGAGACGACCTCGATCGGTCGCTCCGGGGACAGTCCGGCAGCTTGCATCGCCCGTACCGCTTCCAGCGCGCCGTAGACGCCCAGCGGCCCGTCGAAGATGCCCCCTCGCGGCACCGAGTCGAGGTGGCTCCCGGCGGCGACCGGCGCCGCATCGGGGTCCGCGCCGTCGGGCGTCCAACGGCCGGCGATCGTCCCGACGGCGTCGACGGAGACGTCCAGTCCTGCGGCCTCCATGCGCTCGACCAGTCGGTCCCGTGCGGCCCCGTTGGCGGCGGTCCCGGTCAGGTTCGTCCGCCCGTGCTCTGCGTCGTCGACCGCGCCGAACGCGCCGTTCGAAAGCAGGTCCTCGCGCAGGCGGTCCGCGTCGATCTCCATACACGGTCGGTAGGGTGGTCGACCCTTGACGGTTCGGGCGCCGGAAAAGTATCGGTCGCTCGCGGCAAGAACCGCCCCCGAGCACCCGCGACAACGCCTCACACGGCCCTCTCGGTTTCAAAGGGTTTGTATCAAGGGGGGCCACAGGTAGGGACATGACAACCACGGTCGTCGTGTTGGGGTCCGGATACGCTGGGACCGGGACGGTCAAGCGCCTGGAGAAGGAGCTCGGCGCCGACACGGAGCTCGTGTGGGTGTCCGACGTCGACTACCACTTCGTGCTCCACGAGTCCCACCGACTGATCCGCAACCCGGCCGTCGACGAGCACGTCACGATCCCGGTCGAGGAGGTCGCCGCCCGGGACACGCGCTTCGTCCAGGGCGAGGTAGAAGACCTGGATGTCGACGACCGGACCGTGTCTCTCGCCGCGGGTGAGGAGATCGACTACGACTACGCCGTCGTGGCGCTGGGCTCGAAGACCGCCTTCTACGGCATCCCCGGCCTGGCGGAGCACTCGCTGACCCTGAAGGGCCGCGACGACGCCCTGGCCATCCACGAGGCCGTCTCCGAGGCCGCCAGCGAGGCCACCCGCGAGGACCCCGCACAGATCGTGATCGGCGGCGCGGGCCTCTCGGGCATCCAGTCCGCCGCCGAGGTCGCGAAGTACCGCGACGAGAACCGCGCCCCCACCGACGTCTACCTCGTGGAGGCCCTGGAAGAGATTTTCCCCGGCAACGACGACTCCGTCCAGCGCGCGCTCCGCAAGCAACTGGAGGCGCTGGACATCGAGATTCTCACCGACGACCCGATCACGGAGGCCGACGAAGACACCATCCACTTCGACGAGGGCGATCCGCTGGACCACGACGTGTTCGTCTGGACCGGCGGCATCACCGGCCAGGACGCGCTCGACGAAGCCGAGCTCGACAAGGAGCACAATCGCGTCCACGCCGAGTCGACGTTCCGGACCGACGACGACCGCGTGTTCGCCGTCGGCGACTCCGCGCTGGTCGACCAGGGCGACGACCCCGCGCCGCCGACCGCACAGGCCGCCTGGCAGGCCGCCGAGGTGGTCGGCCAGAACGTCGCCCGCGCCATCGAGGGGCGGCCGCTGAAGACCTGGCGCTACGACGACAAGGGGACGGTCATCTCCGTTGGCGACAAGGCCGTCGCCCACGACGTGAAGTACGCGCCGTTCGTCGACACCTTCGGCTCGTTCCCCGCCAAGACCCTGAAGAAGGTCATCGCCGCCCGCTGGATCAAGGACGTCGCCGGTCTCGGTCGGGCGCGTCGCGCCTGGCCGTACATGTAGGTCGGGCCCCGATCGGACGAGAAACGTTTACATTCTCCGAACTATCACCGTCCAGGTACGATGCCCTCCGAGAGCAGCGGTTCGACCGCACCGAGTGACGACACTGTCGACGCCGCCCGACGACCGACGGTCGGCCGCCGGCAGGTCCTCGCCGGGATCGGAGTCGGCGTGGCCGCCGGCGCCGTCGGCTCGACGGCCGCGACCGCCGGCGCTTCGCCGGTCGACAGGTCCCGCGACCCGACGACCGTCTGGCAGGCCTCACCGACCGAGAGCGAGATCGCGGCGCTACAGGCGGGTGACGGCGTGGTCGCCGCACGCACCGCCGACGCGTTCGTCGGTCTCGACCCGACCGACGGCCGGCGCCGCTGGCGACGGTCGATCGACACCAGCGGCACCGAACTCCTGACCCACCGCGGTCGGACGTACCTGAACGGCGGCGGGACGCTGCTCGCGCTGGCCGACGACGGGACCGTCCGGTGGCGCTTCGACCCCGAACCGAACGAGCGGGCCACGCTGGACATCGGCTTTCGGGGGGACCGCTGTTACGTCTCGGTGAACCTCCCGGGAGAGCGACGCCTGCTCGCGCTGTCGATCGCCGACGGCCAGCAGGAGTGGACCGTCGAGGGGCCCGACACCTCGCTGGTGCACCTCACCGACGACGTCGTCGTGGCGCTGACCGAACCGCTCGGCTACGACGTCGAAGGCCGGGACCTCGTCGGCTACGATCGAACGGACGGAACCGAGCTGTGGCGCTACGAACTCGGCGACGTGGGCCAGTACAGTTTCGCGGTGAGTCGCGACACCGTGTTCCTCGGCTACGACGGTCAGCAGTACGCGATCGCCGCCGCCGACGGGACGGTTCGCTGGTCGCGGTCGGACACGTTCGGCGTGTTCGTCGAGTACGCCGGGATCACGTACCTGTTCACGAGAGAGCAGATCGTGGGGCTCGCCGCTGACGGAACCGAGCAGTGGACCGTCGACGTCGACGGGCTGACTTACCCGGTCGGCCGTCTCGACGACGGCCTCGCGGTTCTCTCGGCGGCCAGCGTCTCGGCGGTCGCCCCGGACGGCACGCGCCGGTGGCAGTACGAGTTCCAAGGTGATCGGAACACACGAACGGCGCGGGCCGTCGCGGGGACGACGTTCGTCGCCGACGGCGGCGCCCTCTACCGAATCGAGAGCGGCGACCGGACCTGGTCGTTCGACCCCGACGACGGGTCACCGGCGACGCTGGCCGTCGGCGATGGGCGCCTGTACGCCGCCGACAGCGGGACGGTGTACGCCGTCGATCCGGACGCCGACGGCGGGCCGACGACGACAGCGACCGCGCGGCCGGGAACGACCGCCGCCGACGGGTCGACGACCGCGGGGACCGAGTCGGCGACCGCGGCGGCCGGGACGGCGACCGCCGGGGACGGTACGCCCGGAGAGACGACCGCAGCCGATGCGGAGACGACCACCGAGTCGGGGTCGGGGTCGAACGGCTCGCCGGGGTTCGGCGTGCTGACGGTCCTCGCGGCGGCGCTGCTCGGGGCCCTGCGGTTGCTCCGGGACGACGACGAGGACCGCTGAGGACCCTGCGCCGCGCTACTCCAGGCTCAGGCCCGCGTGCCACCGGTCGGCGCCGGCCTCGGCCTTGATCCGATCCATCTCCGCGAGCAGCGACACCGCCAGCGAGGCGACCTCCGCGGCCTCGCTCTCGCCTTCCGTGCGGAACTCGCCGGTCTCGCGGTTGGCGTAGACGGTACAGACCGCGCCCGCTCGCAGGCCGTACACGTTCGCCAGCGTCATGATCGCGCTGGCCTCCATCTCGATGTTCTTGACGTTCGCCTCCCGCAGGTGGTCGACCAACTCCGCGGCACCCTCCGCCATGAACCCCTCGTAGCCCGGGCGGCCCTGCCCGGCGTAGAAGGCATCCGAGGACATCGTCAGGCCCGTGTGGTAGTCGTAGTCCAGGCGCTCGGCGGCGGCGACCAGCGCCGCGACCACCTCGTGGTCTGCGGTCGCGGGGTAGTCCTCGCGGACGTACTCGTCGCTGGTCCCCTCCTGGCGGACGCCGCCGGTCGTGATGACGAGGTCGCCGACGTCCATCTCGGGCTGGATGGCGCCACAGGAGCCGACGCGCACGAGCGTGTCGACACCGACGCGGGCCAGTTCCTCGACCGCGATGGCCGCCGAGGGCGAGCCGATGCCCGTCGAGGTCACCGAGATAGGCGTGCCGTCGTAGGTGCCGGTCGCGGTGCGGTACTCGCGGTGGTGGCCCGTGATCTCGTGGTCGTCCCAGAAGTCGACGACCTTCTCGACGCGCTCGGGGTTGCCCGGCAGCAGCACGCTGTCGGCGATGTCATCGGGACCCACCTCGAGGTGGTACTGAACCTCCGCGTTCGGGTCCTCGCTGTCTCCGGTCATGCCGGCGGGCTACTCGGCGCCGGTCCAAAGGCGTTGCTGCTCGCGGTCGTCGCCGGACAGTTAAGACCTGGGCGACCGACAACCCGCACATGACCGACATCCTCTCGCCGGAGATGCTCAGGTTCGTCCGCGCGACCGCACCCGACCCCGACGACACCCTCGCCGAGATGCACGAGCACGCCGAGGAGTCGAACTTTCCCCACGTCGGCCCGGAGGTTGGGGCGACGCTGCGGCTCCTGGCACGCCTGGCCGACGCCGAGCGCATCTTCGAGTTCGGTTCCGGGTTCGGCTACTCGGCGTACTGGTTCGCCGGCGCGCTGCCAGCGGACGGCGAGATCGTCCTCACGGAGGTCGACGAGGACGAACTCGCGATGGCAGAGGAATACCTCGCGGCGGGCGGGTTCGCCGACCGTGCCCACTTCGAACTCGGCGACGCGATGGAGACGATCGACCGCTACGACGGGCCGTTCGACGCGGTGCTGATCGATCACCAGAAACACCGCTACCGCGACGCCTTCGATGCCGTCCGCGAGCAGGTCCCGCCCGGCGGCGTGATCGTCGCCGACAACGCGATCACAGCGGGCCCGATCGACACCGAGCAGTTGCTCGCACACGTCGAGGGACGGGAGCCGGGCGAAATGAACGAGTCGACAGCGGGCATCGCCGACTACCTTGACGCAGTCCGGGCGGACCCGGACTTCGAGACCGTCGTCCTCCCGCTCGGCGAGGGCATCGCGGTGAGCTACCGCGTCGAGTGAGCGGCGGCGGTCTCTTCGGCCCGCTCGGATTCCGGAGACGTTCGCTTCGCTCGGAGAACCCTACTCTTCGAACTCGTCCTCGAACACGAACGTCCCGTCGCGCTGGACGACTTCGCCGTCGACCTCGATGAACGAGTCCTCGCTCATGTCGACGATCATGTCCATGTGGACGGCGCTCTGGTTGCGCAGGTCCTCGTCGGGGACGTTCATCTCGTAGGCGCGGCCCAGCGCCATGTGGACGGTGTCGCCCATCTTCTCGTCGAACAGCATGTTGTAGGTGAACCGGTCGATGTCGCGGTTCATGCCGATGCCCAGTTCACCCAGGCGACGCGCGCCGTCGTCGGTCTCGAGGACGCTGGTAAGCACGTCCTCGTTCTTCGCGGCGGCGTGATCGACGACGACGCCGTCGTCGAACTCGAGGTAGACGTCTTCGACCTCCCGACCCTGCGCCATCAGCGGCTTGTCGAACAGGACCTCACCCTCCACGGAGGTGGGACGGGGGGCGGTGAACACCTCACCGCCCGGGAGGTTGTTCTCGGCGTTGTCGTTCTCAGTGATCATCCCGTCGACGCTCATGCGAACGTCGGTCGTCTCGCCGGAGACGATGCGGACCTCGTCGGCGGGGTCGAGAATCTCGACCATCTGCTCCTGGAAGGCCGCCTGCTCGTCCCAGTCCTTGTTGACGGCGTTCCACACGAAGTCCTCGTAGGCCTCGAGGCTCATCTCCGCGTCCTGGGCGTTCCCCGGCGCGGGGTACTGCGTGCCCACCCAGCGCTTCTCCATCATCTCGTCCATCAGCGGCTTGTTCGCCTTCGAGGAGGCCTGGTTGGCCGCCGGCGGGACGTCGCTGGTCGCGTAGGTGTTCCGGGAGCCTCGGATCGAGATGGAGACGTCGATCTCCTTGGCCGCCGCGAGTCGGTGCGCGGGCGTCTCGAAATCGTCGGGGTCCATGGCGCGTCGGTACGCCCGACTGGCGCGCTGTGACCCCATCTGGACCGAGGCCGTGGCGCCGATCTCGCCGAGTTGCTCCATCACCGCGACGACGAGGTCCTCGGCGACGGGCGACCCGCGGACGACTACGTTGTCCTCCGACGAGACGTCCGTGCAGTGATCGACGATGATCTCCGCGTGCTCGTGGACTCTGGAATCCATACCTGACGGTCGGTCGCCGGGGACTTATGAATTCCCAGAATCACACTTCTGTCAGATACCCGAAAGTTCGCCTACACCCCGTCGCGGCGGCTCCCCGGTTGGGGGTCGACGTGGGGTTTCGCCATGAGGTCGTCGAACCGGCGGTCGTCCAACCACTCGCACAGCTGGACGAGCTGGTCACAGGCGGCCTCGAACAGTCGCTCGCCGGCCTCGGGGGAGGCGTCGGTCTGGTCGCCGAGCACGCCGTTGTCGGTGTTGTCGATCGAGTCGTAGTAGTTGCGTGCGCCGTGGACGACGGCGTCGGGGTTGTTCCGCCAGTCGACGAGGCCGCCGTCGCGGGCGTCCGCCAGGCGGTCCTCGCGGACGAGTTCGCGGGCGATGTGCATGATCATCGCCGTCTCCTTGGGACCGCCGTGGGGGCCGGGCTGCTCGAACAGCTCCTCGACCAGGTCCGGGATGGACTCGTCCCACATCCACTCGACGGCGAAGCAGGTTTCGTCCTCGCGGAGTCGTCGCCCGACCTCCCGGAGATGCTCCATGTTGCCGCCGTGGGCGTTGACGTACACGACGCGATCGATACCGTGGTACGTGAGGTTGCGCGTCATGCTCTCGACGTAGTTCCGGAACGCGGGCGGGTCGACCCACATCGTGCCGTGGAACTGCTTGTGGTGCGGGCTGACGCCGACGTTGACCGTCGGCGTGCAGAGGTAGCCCGAGCGCTCGGCGGCCGCCCGCGCCAGCGCCTCGGCGATGAGGTGATCGGTGCCTTCCGGGAGATGTGGGCCGTGCTGCTCCGTCGAGCCCAGCGGGACGATCGCCAGCGACTCCTCCGCGACGTAGTCGCCCAGTTCCGGCCAGGTCTTGTCGGCGAGGTACATGCCTCTCCGTTCGCCACGGGGAGCAAATCGTTTTGGGTCCCGGCGCGCCCGAACCTGCACTCCCTGCAGGCTTCACTCGCTCTGTTCGAGCTCAGCGCCGCCCAGATCGGCGGTCTCGGCCAGAATCTCGGGGTGGTGGGTCGCCAGGTCCGTCGTCGTCACGATGCCGACGATCTCCAGGTCCGCCTCCAGCGGGAGTTTCTTGACCTCCTCCTCGCGCAGCGTCGCGACGGCCGCCGAGACGTCGTCGTCCGGGTGGCCGGTGACAAGCGGCGAACTCATCTCGCGCTCGACGGGGATGTCCGGGAGCGCCCGCTCGGAGAGGTACCCCGCCCGGAGTACGTCCGAGTCGGTGAGGATGCCGACGGTACGCTCGCCCTCGGTGATCAGCACGCTCCCGATGCCGTGTTCGAGCATCTGCCCGACCGCGCGCTGCAGCGAGGCGTCGCGGTCGACGGTGATCGGGTCCTCGGTCATGATGTCGCGGACGTCCATGCCCTCGGCGTCTCGCCGCCGACGGGAAGGGTTTTCGGCCCCCGAGGGCGTTCAGGTCTCGGCGGCCAGTTTCGCCAGCGCCGCGCTCCCGCCGGCAAGCAGCGGGTCGCCGTGGCCCATCCCCAGCACCTCGAACGCGGGCGCCGCGTCGGCAAGGTGGCGGACGCTCGCCAGCACGTCGTCGGTGTCGTAACTGAGGAACCACGGCGACGCCGACAGCGTGCCGTCGCTCTCGCGCACGAGGTCGCCGACCAGCGCCACGTCCAGGGCCTCGCTGACGTAGGCGACGTGGCCCGGCGTGTGGCCGGGCGTCTCGTAGGCGGTGAACGAGCCGACCTCGTCGCCGTCGGCGACGACCTCGATCTCGACGTCCGGGTGGTCGACGAACCGCCCGGCGAGCCGCTGGAACAGCCCCTTGCGGTTCGTCGCCGGCGGCGCCTGCTCGCCGGTCACCAGCGGCGCGTCCGCGGCGCCCGCGTACACGGTGGCGTGGCTCTCGGACAGCACCGCCGCCAGCGCGCCGACGTGGTCAAGGTCGTAGTGGGTCAGCAGCACACGGTCGACCGCGCCGACCGTCGTCCCGGCTTCGGCGAGGCCGTCGCGGATCGCGCCCAGGTCCCACGGCGTGCCCGCGTCGACCAGCGTCGTCACGTCGTCCTCGACCAGGTAGGCGTTGACCCCCCGCAGCGACAGCCGCCAGCAGCCCTCGGCGAGTTCCGTTGCCATGCGTGGACGGTGGTGGGCCGGGCGCTTGAATCCCCGGACGCCGGCGATATCCAGACCGGGTCCCCCGTGATTGCCGTCCGACCTCGTGTCCGCCGCGAGTCCCGGCAACCTGGCGCATGACAGCAAGAGCCAAGGTGGGCCCGTCCGACTGGCAAGATATGCCAGGAGGACACGACCAGACGCTGCGGCCGTTCCTGTGGCGCGCCGAGAAGCTGTTCCCCGACCGCGAGATCGTCTCGCGGACTCACGAAGGGATCACGCGCTACGACTACGACGACTACGCGGATCGGGTCGCGCAACTGGCGGGGGCGCTGGACGCCGCGGGCGTCGGCGACGGCGACCGCGTGGGGACGATCTGCTGGAACCACCACCGCCACTTCGAGACGTACTTCGGGGTGCCGAGTTCGGGGGCACAGCTGCACACGATCAACCCGCTGTTGCCGGACCACCACATCCAGTACATCGTGGAGAACGCCGACGACCGCGTGCTGTTCGTCGACCCCTCGTTCGTCCCGAAGGTCGCCGGGGCGTACGACCCCGACGCCTTCGACGGCGTCGAGCAGTTCGTCGTGATGGGCTCGGAGGTCCCCGACACGGAGCTGGCGCCGATCACGGACTACGAGTCGTTCATCGGCGACCACTCGACGGAGTACGACTGGCCCGAACTGTCCGGCGACCAGCCGGCGGGGATGTGCTACACCTCCGGCACGACGGGCAAGCCGAAGGGCGTCGAGTACACCCAGCGCATGCTGTGGGCCCACACGATGGCGACGCTGCCGGACAGCGGCATCGGCATCGACGCCGACGAGGTGACGATGCCCGTGGTGCCGATGTTCCACGTCAACGCCTGGGGGATGCCGTTCTCGACGACCGCGGCCGGCGCCAAGCACGTCTACCCCGGGCCCTCTCCCGAGCCCGCGGACCTGGCCCACCTCATCGAGGAGGAGGGCGTGACGCTGTCGGCGGGCGTGCCGACGGTCTGGCTCGGGCTGCTGGAGTACCTCGAAGAGAACGACGCCGACCTCTCCACGCTGGACCGGATCATCATCGGCGGCTCCGCGGCCCCCGAGAGCCTGATCCGCACCTACGACGAGGAGTACGACGTCGACGTGATCCACGCCTGGGGGATGACCGAGATGTCGCCCATCGGCACCGTCGCGAAGCTGAAACCCGAGATGGAGTCCTGGGACGGCGACGACCGCTACGCCAAGCAGGCCAAACAGGGGCTGCTCGTGCCCGGCCTGGAGATGAAAGTGATCGACGAGAGCGGCGACGAGGTGCCCTGGAACGGGGAAGACTTCGGCGAACTGTGGGTGCGCGGCCCGTGGGTCACCAAGGAGTACTTCGAACGCCCGGAGGCCAACCAGGAGGACTTCGAGGACGGCTGGCTCAAGACCGGCGACGTCGTCACCGTCGACGAGGACGGCTACGTCCAGATCGTCGACCGCGCGAAGGACGTCATCAAGAGTGGCGGCGAGTGGATATCCTCGGTCGAACTGGAGAACGCGCTGATGGCCCACGACGACGTCAGCGAGGCGACGGTGATCGGCGTCAACCACGAGCGCTGGCAGGAGCGGCCGGTCGCGTTCGTCGTCCCGACCCAGGACGCCGGCGACGACCTGGAGACCGAGCTCACCGACATGATCGGCGAGGAGTACCCCACCTGGTGGGTGCCCGACGACGTCGTCCACATCGACGAGATTCCCAAGACGGCGACCGGCAAGTTCTCCAAGAAGACGCTGCGCGAGCAGTACGGCGACGACAGCGACCTCGTCGAGGGGAAGGTCCCAGAGGAGGCCGCGCCCGAGGAGGACTGAACCGCACCGTCGAACCGGCAGCGATTCGACCCGCCGTCACCCATTCAACGGTGCGGTGCGTAGCATCGGGCATGGCAGTTCTCTCGATGACCTGGCGGGACGTCCTGTTCGCCCACTGGTCGGTGCCGCCCGAGACGCTGGCCGAGCGGCTCCCGCCCGCGCTGTCGGTCGACACCCACGAGGGCGAGGCGTACCTCGGGGTCGTCCCCTTCGAGATGGCCGACGTGGGTCCGCCACACTCGCCGGTCGGTGTGACGTTCCCCGAGCTCAATCTCCGCACCTACGTCACCGACGGCGACGCCCGCGGCGTCTACTTCTTCACGCTGGACGCGGACGACCCGCTGGGCGTCGGGGTCGCCCGGTCGCTGTTCCAGTTGCCCTACCGCAGCGCCCGGATGTCCATCGCTCGCCGAGGCCGCGAGGTCCACCTCACCTCCCGCCGCGCCGACGGCGACCACCCGGCGACCGTCGACGTGCGCTACGAGCCGACCGGCAGCCCGTTCCAGCCCAAACCGGGATCGCTCGCGGCCTTCCTCACCGAGCGGTACCGCTTCTACACCGCGACCGACGCCGCCGACCCCGGACAGCCCCGCGGGACCGTCTTCTACGGCGACATCGACCACGATCCGTGGACGCTGTACCGCGCCGACGCGACCTTCGAGGACAACGAGCTGCCCGCGGCCTGCGGGTTCGAGGACCCGACCGGCGACCCGCACCTGCTGTACGGGCGGCGAGCGCGGGTCAGTGCCGGGCGGATTCGACGGCTGTGAGTTGGCGGCGCGGGTCCGAACGCCGCGAGCGCGCGCCGTCTCAGTCCAGATCGACGTCCAGGTCGACCTCGTAGGAGCGCATCGCGTCGCCGTCCGCGGTCAACACGAACGTCGCCTCGAACGGTCGGCCGTCAAGCAGGTGCGGCAACCAGATGCGGTCGTCGACCCACATCTCGTCGTACGGGAGGTCCTCGGCCGGATGCCACTCGGGATCGGCTTCCGCCGTCGCCTCCGGCGTCCCCTCGACCCCGTCGGCGCGGAAGGCGTGGACGAGCATCGAGTCTTCGTCGGGGTCGGCGCCCCCGAAGTGGAACTCGAAGACGCCGATCCGTTCGACGCCGACGGCCTCGACGCGCAGTTCCTCGCGGACCTCCCGGCGGACCGCCGCCGCGGGCGTCTCGCCCGGTTCGACCTTGCCACCGGGGCCGACGAGGTTCCCCTCGCCGAGTCCCCGCCGCTTGCGAATCAGCAACACCTCGCCGTCGACGACCGGGTAACACAGCGTGGCCGTCTGCATGTCACCGGGTGCGGTCGGTCCGCTGAAATCAGTTGCGTCCGCGCCGTGCCGGGGCCGCCAGCCCGGCGCCACCGAGCGGGCCGGTCCTGGCACGCAAGAGGACGTGTCGGAACGCTGACCGCTCGATCGCGACGGGCCGCCGTGCGACCGCGTCGGACTGGGCGTGCCCGTCGATCGACGCGACCCGCACGGACGCCGCCGTGGTCGCCGGGGGCGCCACCGACGGCGAACCGTCGTGCGAGAGGTTCGCGTCCGGAATCGGTTCCCGGTCGAATCCGGGACCGGCCCAGTACAGGTCCAGCACCTCCTGACCGGTGTGTTCGAACATCACGATCGTCACCCGGTGTTTGCCAGCCTCGAGGTCGACCGTTCCGGACCGCTCCTGGCGGGCGTGCAACCCCGGATTGTCGACGACGAGTTCGTCGCCGATGTACAGGCGACTCCCGTCGTCGGAGGCCGTGTAGAACGTGTACCGCCCGTCCTCCGGAACCTCGACGTAGCCGGTGAACCGGAACGCGTAGTCGCTCCCTCGGTCGCGCACGGAGATGTTCACGTTCTCGACAGTCCCCGTTCTCACGGGCGTCTCGGCGTCGAAGTCCGGCAGACTCGTGTACTCGCTCGCGGCCTCGAAGTACTCGTAGGCCAGCCCCGGCGAGGTCGTCCCGGGCGAGTCTGGGGGACGCAACCGCTCCGGGGCGACGGTGACGTTCGCGCGGTCCGTCGCACCGGTGGGGCCGAGCACGCTCACCGAGGCGTCGAACGTGCCGTTGGTCGCGAACTCGTGGGTGACGACGGGGGAGGTCGTCGTCCGGGTCGTCCCGTCGCCGAAGGTCCACCGGTACTCCTGGACGGTCCCTGCCGGCGAGAACGTCGAGCCCGCGTCGAACGTGCAGTTCAGGCCGGCGCAGGTCGCGTCGACATCCGCGACGACGGTGTTGGCGTAGTACAGCGCGTCGTCCGGAACCGGCTCTTTCGTGCGGTTCGGCCCCGACCAGCTGATCGACAGCGCCTCCTGCCCCGTGTTCTCGAACTGTGTGACGGTGATCGGGACCAGCCCCGCCTCCAGGGTCACGGTGCCGGACCGCTCTCGGGGAGCGTGTCTACCGCCGTTGTCGACGACGAGATTGCCGTCGACGGACAGTCGGCTCCCGTCGTCGGAGGTGGTGTACAGCGTGTACTGTCCGTCCTCGGGGACCTGAAGGTACCCGGTGAACCGGAACGCGAAGTTGTCGTCTCGGTCGCGCACGGAGATGTTCACGTTCTCGACGGTCCCCGTCTTCGCGGGGGTCTCCGCGTCGAAACCGGGGAGACTCGTGTACTCGCCGGCGGCCTCGAAGTACTCGTAGCGGAGCCCGGACCGATAGGTCGCGAGGCTGCGGGAGTCCTGAGAGACCGTGAACGTGGCGACCCGGTTGGAGCGATCGCCGCCGTACCACAGCAGTTCGACGGTGTCGCCGGCCTCGAACACGAACCCGACGGCGAGATCACCCGTCCCCGTCCCGGCGTCGGCGACGGTCAGCGTCTCCCCGGCGGTGATCGCGAGGTCCTCGCCGGTGACCGCACTCCAGTTGTACGTCTCGGTGCGTCCGGCGTCGGCGTCGGTGACCCGTATCGCGAGCCGGTCGGTGTTGTCGGCGTCGATGCGGTCGCCGCCCGCCATCTTGACGGCCACGGTGCCGTCGGCTGCGTCGTACCCGAAGGAGAACGCCGTCGATGGCGACCCCTGCCCGAACTCGTCGCCGAACTGCGCGAACGCCCACAGTCCGGTGACGCCGACGGCGACCACGACCACGGCCACCATCAGAATGGTGCCCGTCGCCGACGTCGCCCCCCTGTTCCCGCCGGTCGAGTGTCGTGCCACGAGTGGTTCGATTACCGACAGTTGCTCCGAGATGATAACTCGTTCGGCTCCCGGTCACTCTCGCCCGCCCCAGTATCGCTTCTGGGGAATCTCGACGGCGCAGTCTCCCTCGACCGTGAGCTGACAGGAGAGCCTGGGGTAGCCGAAGCGGGCCGCGAGGCGGTCGTGCCAGTGGTCGGGATCGGGCGCGTCCTCGAAGCGTACCCCGCAGGTCGCACAGAGGCCCCTCCCGCCGCAGTTGGCACGTTCGGCGAGGGCGGCGTACGGCGAGCAGTCCCCCGCAAGCAGGGCGTCCCGGAGCGTCGCTCCGCGCGGGGCCAACAGCGTCCGCTCGGAGCGGTCTGCGCACCGCACTTCGATGCGGACCGTCTCGGGGGGCGCGGCGTCGGCGGCGCCCAGAACCGGCGTCGCTGCCGCGTCTCCGGTCGACACGGCGTCGTCACTCCTCGGCATCGACGTGCTGGCCCCAGAAGCCGGGGTACGTCCGGACGGTCAGATCGCCCTCGACGGTGGTCTGGCAGGCGAGGCGCAGTCCGTCGTCGGGGTCGTGGGGCGGGATCGAGAGCCGGAGGCGCTCGCGTGGGGTCCGCTCGCCCGCCTCGCCCTCGACGGCCACCGCGCAGGTGCCGCAGCTGCCGAGGCCGTGGCAGTTCACCACGTCGCTGGCGCCGCCGTGTGGCGTACAGTCCGCCGCCAGCAGGACGTCTCGCAGCGTCGCGCCGGGCTCACACTCGATTCGACGGTCCCGAAAGCGTACCGTGGGCATAGCCGGTCGTTGGGCACGGACCGTCAAACAGGTTGTCACACCCGAACGTGATCGGCCGTCGCCGCGGTTGCGCTCCGGCGCCCGGCTCCGATCCGACAGAGTTACCAGGGTGCCCTCGGTTCTGGTGAACGATGGTCCGGGACCCGTTTGCGGCCGAGGACACCCCGGAACTGGAGACGGTGCTGGGTGCACTGGAGGACGACGACTGTCGCGACATCATCACGACGCTCGACGAACCCATGACAGCAAGCGAGATATCCGACGCCAGCGACGTGCCGCTGTCGACGACCTACCGGAAACTGGAACTCCTCAGCGAGGCGTCGCTGCTGACGGAGTCGACGGAGATTCGATCGGACGGCAGACACACCAGCCGCTACGCGGTCGACTTCGAGGAGGTCCGGGTCCTGCTGACCGAGGGCAACGACCTGGACCTGGGCATCGCCCGTCCGGATCGCTCGCCGGACCAGCGCCTGGCGGAACTCTGGTCGGAGGTGCGCAAGGAGACGTGACGCACCCGTTCGTCGTCACGGCGCTGAAGACGCTGACGCTGCTGCTGGGCGGGACGATCACGCTGTTCGCCTACCGGGCGTACCGCCGGACGGGCCTCCGCGCCCTGCGCGCACTGGCCATCGGGTTCGGGGTGGTGACCGTCGGGACGTTGCTGGCCGGTGCCGTCGATCTGCTGGCGCCCGGTCTCGAACGAGAGACTGCGCTGATCGTCGAGAGCGCGCTCACCGTCGTCGGCTTCGCCGTGATCCTCTACTCGCTGTACGTCGAGTGACGGCGACGACCGTTCCCACGAGGCGAAAATCGCTGACCCCATTCTTGTACTCCGTGGCCGACGGTTCGAACAGAACGATGCTGTCCACCGAAGCAGTCGTGGTGGCGACGAAGACGATGGTCCTCGCGTTCGGCGGGCTCGTCGCCTTCTACGCCGCCAGAGCCTACCGACGAACCGGGTCCCGAGCGTTGCGCTCGCTGACGGTCGGTCTCGCGCTGATCGTCGTCGGCGCGTTGCTCGCGGGCGTCGCTCACCAGGTCCTGGGCGCGCCGCTGGCGGTCGGCGTCGCCGTCCACAGCGGGTTCACCGCGATTGGCTTCCTGACAATGGCCTACTCGCTGCACGTCGAGACGGCCCCCTCCGGTCGGTCGGGCTCGCCGGGCGGCACGGCACGGTAGCGGTCACTCCCACACCGACGCCGACCGGTCGTGACGGCGCTCGTGGACCGTTCGGAGCGCCCGCTCCAGGGGCTCGCGCTCGGGTGCGTACGCGAGGTGCGCAGGGCAGTCGCAGTCGGTCGCGCCGACGCCGGCGACGCGCTCGGCCGGGAGCCGGTCGGTGACCGCACACTCCCGGTCGACGCCCGGCGTCTCGAAGGCGGCGACGAGCGTCGTCTCCCTGGCGCCGAGCAAGTGGTCGACGTGCCAGTGGCGGGCGTCGTTCTCCCCGGCGGCGACCCGGGCGTGACGGTCGACGCGTGCCAGCCCGCCCGGGCCGAACGCGGTCCCGGTGTAGGCGTACCACCCGGCGTCGAGCGCACGCTCGCCGGCGGCGCCAAACGTCACGGACCGAGGGGCCGGGAGTTCGATCAGCAGGGTGTACGTCCCACCGCTCATCGGTCGGCGCTCGGGCCCGGCGACCCAAAGCCCTGGCGTCCCGGCGCGGAAGGTGACACCTTTTTGCCCGCCCTCTGGCAGTGTTCGACCATGGCAGACACGTTCCACGAGACAGCCGACCTCGCCGACGCGCTCGCGACGGCAATCGACGAGGACCCGGCCGACGACGTCGGGACGCCAGCCCTCGTGCTGGGCGGCGACGAGTCGGCCTACGCGGTCGTCCGCGCGCTGGAGAGCTACGGCGTCCTGACGGTCGTGCTGGACTCGGACCCGAACGACATCGCGTGGCACTCCGATGCCGTCGAAGTCGCGGGCCAGGTCGCGGACCCCGCCACCGACCCCGAGGCGTTCCGCGAGGACATCGCCGGCATCGTCGACGGGACCGAGGACGGGCGAGTGGTCGCCTACCCCTGCTCGGCCGCGGCGACACGGGCGCTGCTCTCGGACGTCCCCGACGGCGTCCTCACGGGCTACGACGACCCGGCGGCCGCGCTGGCGCTGCTGGACACCGAACGGCTGTACGCGCTGGCCGACGAGGCCGGCATCGAGCGACCGGACGCGGTGGTCGCGGCCGGCGCCGACGCCGAGGGCCCGCTGGAACGCGAGGACCCCGAGGCGGCCGCACGGCGACTGGGCTACCCCGTCGAGTGTACCGCCGCGACGGGCGCGTGGCTGGCCGACGCCGTCGGTGCGGACCCGTTCGTCGCCAGGGACGAAGAGGCCCTCGCCCGAGCGGTCGCCGCGACCGAGGACGCCGAGCGTCGCCTCGTGGTGCGCGAGCGGATCGCACTCGCCGAGGACCGCGCGGTGCTGGCGCTGACCGGAAGCGAGCAAGCGGGCCAGGAGGGGGGCGAAGAGGTTCTCCTGCGAGAGGACGACGGCACCACCCGTCCGCTGGACGAGCCCCCGGAGGAGAACGGAGCGGGGACCGACGAGGGTCTCGGCGCATTCGTCGGGGGCGAGGTCCACCACCAGGCGCGTCGCGGCGGCCGGCACGGCGCCGTCTGCCTCGCGGAGACGCCGGGTCCGGACGCCGAGCGGACGGTGCTCGAACCGGCGCGGTCGCTGCTGACCGCGGCCGACTGCGGGGGGTTGGCGGCGGCCAGGTTCGGCGTCACCGACGACGGCCGGGCGGTCTTGCTGGACGCGAGTCCGCACGCACCGCGGTGGCTCAGACTCGTCACGGACGCAGGGGCGAACCTCCCCTACATCTCGCACATCACCGCCACGGGCGGCCAGCAGCCGTCGGGAGACCTGACGACGAGCGTCCGGTGGGTGGCGTTCGCAGACTACCTCCGTCACGTCGCCGGCGGCGGCGAGGACACCCTCACTGACAACCAGTGGATGGCCTACATCGAGGGGCGATACCACTACGGGCCGGGGCTGACCGCCGCAGTGCTGCACAAGTCGGACGTCGACGTCACCTACGCGCTGTTGCGGCGAGAGCTGGGGTTGTCCTGACGGCGGCGCTCAGCGGCGCGCGCCGAGGTCGACGAACGTGGAGGACTGGACCCACCCCGCGGAGTCGTCTACGTCGTAGACGATGAGCTCGTCGTCGCCCGTCTCGACGGCGCCGTAGCGCTCGTAGTCGAGCGCGTCCGGCCCCATCGTCGGTTCCGCGTCGTCGGGGGTCCGTGCGTGGGTGGTCATTGAAATCGGGGCACCGTTGGGATACCCGTAGGCGGCGTGTAGTGTTAAGGGTTATCACACCGTGTGACGGCGGTGCACACCCGGGCCGGGCGATTGGTGGCGGCCCGAGACGTGGCCGCCGCGATGGGCCGGGCTTTTGCCCCTGCCGCGCGAACGATCTCTCGATGAGTCTGGAGTCGCTGATGAGCGCGATGCCGTTCGCGCGACACCTGGGGATGGAGGTCGAACACGCCGCAGACGGCGAGGCGACGGTCCGACTGCCGCTGGGCGAGGAACACTCCTCGCTGCCCGACCGCGTCGTCGCCCACGGCGGCGTCGTCCACGCGCTTGCGGACACCGCCGGGGGCGCGGCGGTCATCTCGCTGCACGGCGAACCGACACCCACCGTCGACATCCGGTTCGACCACCTCGCGCCGGCCACCGAGGACTTGGTCGCGACGGCCGAGGTGCTGCGAGACGGCGACTCCGTCGCGGTCGCGAAGATGACCGTCGAGGACGTCGAGGGCACCCGCGTCGCCGTGGGGCAGGGCGTGTACAAGACGGGGGCGCCCGAGGGCCCGTCCACCTGGGGGAGCGACCCCGAGTCGTCGCTTGGCGAGTGACCGCGGGTTCTTGTAGGAGTCCGGGGGAAGCGGCGGCGTGTCCCACCGGACGCTGCTCGCCGTCGCCGGCGCCGACGGCTACGACTGTCGCGAGGTGCGTCGCGTGCCCGCGAACGCCGCGGTCGCCCGGCGCCTGCTTGCGGATTCGACCGCCGGCCCCGGACGCCTCCCGAACGCCGCCGCCGTCCTCGACGCCCTGGAGTACGACCGCCACGAGACGCTGGCCCTCGTGTCGCCCGACGGATCGCTCCGGCGGTACTGCGTTCTCCCGGGCGCGCTCGGGACCTTCCGTTCACCGCCCCGCTTCGACGGGGCGGGCGGCGGCGCGCTCGTCGCCGTCGCGGACGACCGCGAGGACGCCGAGTTCCGCCGGCTCTGGGACGGCGCGCGGGCGCTCGCCGCGGTCGCCGTCGACGAGGACCGAGTCTCGGCGGCGGCCGCGGGTCGTCTGCTCGGCCGTGCCCTGGACCGCCTGACCCACGAGCGGGCCGTGATCGTCGACCTCGCCGCCGACGACCCCACGTCGGGTCGCTTATGAGCGCCGCCGCGTTACCGGCGGGCGTGACCGACGACGAGCCAGACGAACGCCCCGCCGAGGAGCCGCTGTCGGCGCTAACCGACCCCACGCTGGAGGCGGCGATGGACGCCGCGCGAGCGGCGCTGTCGGCGGAGGCGGTGCTGACGCTGTTCGGGCGCTGCACCGTCGACTACGACGGGCGAGCGTCGAGCACGCTCGGCCCCGGGGACCGTCTGGTGGTCTGCAAGCCCGACGGGGCCGTCCTCGTCCACACCGACGAGGGCCGGGAGCCGGTGAACTGGCAGCCACCGGGCTCCGAGCAGTCCGTCGCCGTCGCGGACGGCACGCTGGAACTGCACAGCGAGCGCACCTCTCCGGACGAGACGCTGTCGGTGGCCTTCGAGCAGGTCGACCACCTCGTCGCCTACCGCGCCGTCGACGAGGAGGAGCTGTCGCTGTCCGGCACCGAAGCGGACCTGCGCGAGCGCCTGCTGGACGACCCGGAACTGGTCGAACCGGGGTTCTCGCCGCGGGCGACCGAGCGAAACACCTCCGCGGGTGCCGTCGACCTGTACGGCGAGGACGACGACGGTCGGCCGGTCGCCGTCGAACTCAAGCGCCGGCGGGTCGGCCCGGACGCCGTCGGCCAACTGAATCGCTACGTCGACGCGCTGGACCGGGAGTTGCACGCCGACGCCGAGGTGCGTGGGGTGCTCGTCGCGCCGAGCGTCACCGACCGTGCCCGCGAACTGCTCGCCGAGCGCGGCCTGGAGTTCGTCTCCGTCGACCCGGACCCCGACGGGTCGTAGCGCCGGCCGTTCACTCCTCCAACTGGCGCTGCACCTCGTCGAGCAGTTGCAGCGCCTCCATCGGCGTCGTGTCCGCGAGGGACAGCGACCGCAGGCGCTCGACGGCGGCGCGCTCGTCGGCGGCGAGCGGACGCGCTGGCTGGGGGTCGGCGTCCGCGCTGCTCTCCTCGGTCCCGCCATCTCCCGGCGCCTCGCCCGTCTCGGCCGCCAGCAGCTCGGCGGCCCGGTCGACCACCGCGTCCGGGACGCCCGCCGTCCGGGCCACCTCCACACCGTAGGAGGCCTCCGCCGCCCCCTCGCGGACGTTGTGGTCGAAGGAGACCGCGCCGTCGTCGTCGGCGCTGGCGGCGAAGTGGCGGTTCCCGACGCCGCGTAGGCGGTCTGCCGCGGCGGTCAGTTCGTGGTGGTGGGTCGCGAACAGCGTCGTCGCCCCCATGTCGTCGTGGAGGTACTCCGTGACCGCCCGGGCGATGGCGAGGCCGTCCGTCGTCGCCGTCCCGCGCCCGACCTCGTCGAGCAACACCAGCGAGTCCGGGGTCGCCCCCGCGCAGATTTCGGCGAGTTCGGTCATCTCGACCATGAACGTCGACCGCCCGCCGGGGATGTCGTCGCTGGCGCCGACCCGCGTGAACACCCGGTCGACGATTCGCAGGCGGGCCGCCGAGGCGGGGACGAAACTCCCGGCCTGCGCGAGGATGACGATCAGCGCGACCTGGCGCATGTACGTGGACTTGCCGCTCATGTTCGGGCCGGTGATCACCGCCAGGAAGGGGTCCTCGTCGTCGCCGTCGACCGGCCCCCTGGACAGGTGGACGTCGTTGGGCACGAACGACTCCTGGGTGCGCTCGACGACCGGGTGGCGCCCGCCCTCGACGTGGATGCCCTCCGCGCCGACGGTCGGGCGGTGGTAGTCGTGGGTCGCCGCGACGGTCGCCAGACCGACCAGCGCGTCCAGGTCCGCCAGCGCGTCGGCCAGTTCCTGGACGCGGTCGGCCGTCTCGGCGACCTCGGCGCGGAGTTCCCGAAACAGGCGGTACTCGGCGTCCTGTGCGCGGGCCTCGGCGCTGACGATCTCGTCCTCGCGGCGCTCCAGGTCTGGCGTGACGAACCGCTCGCTGTTCTTCAGCGTCTGCCGGCGGCGGTAGTTCTCTGGCACTCGGTCGAGATTCGCGTCGGTCACCTCGATGTAGTAGCCGTGGACCTGGTTGTGTCCGACCTTCAGCGAGTCGATGCCGGTGCGCTCGCGCTCGTCGGCCTCCAGGTCCTCGATCCACCGCTTGCCCTCCCGGGAGGTCGCGCGCAACTCGTCCAAGTCCTCGTCGTAGCCGTCGGCGATCACGCCGCCCTCGGTGACCTCGATGGGCGGTTCTGCGACGATGGCGCGGTCGATCAACTCCCGGACGTCGGCCATCGGGTCGGCCCGCTCGTGGAGGTCGGCGAGCAGGTCGGCCTCGCACTCGGCGACGACCGACCGAATCTCGGGGACGACCGACAGTGACTCTTCAAGCGACCGGAGGTCCCGGGCGTTGCCCCGGCCGCGGGCGATGCGGGAGATCAGTCGTTCGAGGTCGTACACCTCCCGGAGGAGGTCCCGCAACCGCTCGCGGGCGTCGACCTCGCGCACGAACTCGCCGACCGCCTCGTGGCGGGCGGCGATGTCCGCGGCGTCGATCAGCGGTCTGCGGAGCCAGTCTCGCAGGCGCCGCGAGCCCATCGCCGAGGCCGTCTCGTCGACCACGTCGAACAGCGTCGCGGCGTCGTCGGCCCGGACACCACGGCGATCGAACAGTTCGAGGCTCTCGACGGCGACCGCATCCAGCAGCATGTACTCCTGTGGGTCGTAGCGGCGCAGGCGGTTGATGTACGCCAGGCGGCCGTCCTCGGCGGTCGCCGCGCCGTCCTGACCGGCCTGTGGGTCGCCCCGCGAGAGCCCGGTCCCGCCGCGGGCGTACTCGGCGTAGGCGAGCAGGGCGCCGCAGGCCCGGACCTCGGCGTCGCCGGCGAGACGGCGGTCGGCGGCGGGGAAGTACGCCGCCAGCGTCTCCCTGGCGGCATCGAGTTCGAACGCCGCGGGGTCGTACGCGTCGACCACGCAGTCCGCCGCGAACGGGTCGGCCTCGACGTCCGGGGCGACGATCGCCTCCGCGGGGTCGAACCGCCCGACCTCGTCGGCGACGCGGTCGGCGCCCTCGACGGCCGTCGCGACGAAGTCGCCGGTCGAGACGTCCAGCAGGGCCAGGCCGTACGCCTCGCCGTCTCGGGCCAGCGAGGCGACGAAGTTGTTGTCGTCACCGGCGAGCAGTTCGTCCTCGGTGAGCATCCCCGGCGTGACGACGCGGGTGACCGCTCGCTCGACGACGCTGCCAGCGGCGTCGGGGTCGCCCACCTGGTCGGCGATGGCGACGCGGTAGCCCGCCGACAGCAGCCGCTCGACGTAGGTCTCGGCGTTGTCGATGGGAACCCCCGCCATCGGGTACGTCCCGGTGTTGTCCTCGCGTTTCGTCAGCGTGATCTCGCAGCGCCGCGCGACGACCTCGGCGGCCTCGCAGAAGGCCTCGTAGAAGTCCCCGACCTGAAACAGCACCAGCGAGTCGTCGTACGCCTCGCACAGGTCGAAGTACTGGGCCATCATCGGCGTCAGATCGTCACGCCGCTCCGCCATCTTCTCGGGTGGCCCCAGCGCCGCGTCCATGCGCGAGGCGTCGCCGCCCGGGCGTCAAATACCTCCCGGAATCGGTGGTGGGGCCGTCGCGTTCCAGCAGACACATATCGCCCCACCTCCTCGGTCCGAGCACCGATGTCAGCCGAGTCGACGGTGCAGGCGTACTACGAGGCCTTGCGGCGCGGGGAGCCGCTGGACGCGTTCTTCGCGGAGACGCCGGGGGTCTGGAAGGGAGCGATCAGCACCAACTACGTGGGGTACGATGCCGTCAGCGAGGCGCTGCGCGAGCAGACCCGAACGACCGAGGACTGGACCGTCGAGAGCCGTGCGCTGGCGGTCCACGAACGCGAGACGTTCGCCACGTTTACCGACGAGGTGCGACTGGCCTGGGCCGATAGCGACGGCGCCCGCCACGAGTTCGACACACGCTGGAGCGGGACGCTCGTCCCCGTCGGCGACGAGGAGCGGGAGTGGGCGTTCGAGACGATGCACGTCAGCGCCGCGAGGGACCTGTAGATGGTCGGGCCCTCGATGAGCGACGAGGAGTACGACACGGGCATGAACCGTCTGCGCGCGGGCTTCGTGGTGCTGGTCGGTGCCTCGGCAGCACTCGTCGCACTAGCCAACGGCGGGAGTCTCGCCGTCGCCGGCGTCGCGCTGGTCGCGGGGCTGGTGCTGGGAGCGGTGCTCGTGTGGTACCTCGGGTCGATACTGCCGAGCAGCGGCTGAGAGCGCCGCCGGCGGTGCCGTCGGGTGCTCACTCTCCGACGCCCCCGCCGGGCGACACTGCCGGCTCTCCGTCGGCGTCGTCGGCGATCAGGCCGCCGTACGCGAGACCGACGACGTCGTTCACGACGTGGACTCCTCGCGGGTCGCGAACGATACAGGACGGTGAGAGCGGTACCAGAAGCCGCAGTCGCCTCAGCCGTCGACTCTGGCGAGCCAGGCGTCTGGGTCTTCGAGTTCGTCCTCGGTCGGGAGGGTCTCCGGACCGTCCCAAACGCGACCGGCCCCCGCGACGCCACGCTCGGCGGCGACGGCCTCGAAAAACTCCTTGCCCAGTTCGTACTGCTGGCGCTTCATCCCGAGCCCGAGCACCCGTCGCATGAGTTTCGACAGCGGCGACCCACCAGTCCGTCGGGCCTCCAGTTTCGCCCGGAGGTCGGCGTACTCGCCGTCGAAGGCCTCGTCCATCAGCAGTTCCGCGTACCCCTCGACGACGGTCATCGTCGCGTTCAGTTCGCGGAACGCCTCGCGGTCGACCGTGCCCGCCGAGAGCGCGTCGATGCCCTGCTCGACCTGCGCTTCGAGGTGCTCGGAGAGCCACGGCGCGGCGCCGAACTCCGCGGCGTGGGTCACCTCGTGGAACGCGATCCAGCGACGGAACCGCTCGTACTCGACGTCCAGCCCCTCGGCGACGCGCTGGATATTCGGGCGGACGAAGTACAGCGCGTGGTCGTCGCCGTCCGCGAGCAACAGCGGGTCGTACTGACCGAGGACGTTCCGCGCGAGGAAGGCGAGCGAGACGCTCATCGTCCCCGTGTTGACCTTCCGGGCGACCCCCGGGAAGACGCCGGTTGCGTCCTCCAGCGGTTCCATCACGCGCCGGAACGTCGCCACGTTGGCGTCGATCCAGTGGTGGCGGTGCTGTATCTCGACGGTCTCCGGCAGGTCGAACCCGATCTCGCCGACCGCGCGGACCCGATTCCTGGCGTCCCGGACGTCGGTGCCGTAGGCGGCCCGTTCGTCCGGGTCCATCTCGACCGAGCCCGGACTCGTGGCGGCCTTCGCGGCGTCGCCGACGGCGGTCCAGTCGACGGCGCCGTCGCCGGAGGCACCGGCGACCGACCGGACGCTACGAAACAGACTCACGTCACGCGGTACGGTGCGCCGGTTGATATGCCTTCTCCCGGAGGGCCGAGGAATCCCGGACGACAGTCAGTCGTCGAACTCCTCGTCGCCGTCGTCGCCACCCCCGCCGCCGAGCAGTTTCTTGACGACGACCAGCGCGACCAGCAGCGCGACCAGGCCGAGCAAGCCCTTCGCGGCGCCCCCGCCGCCGGTCTCTATCTCGACATCCGGAGCGTCGCCCTCGCCGTCGTCGCCCGCCTCCTCCTCGGCGAACTCCGAGCCCAGGTTCCCGGCGGGGCCGAACTGGGTGTCGCCGTCGAAGTGCAGTTCCAGCAGGGTGAGCTTCTTGTCTCCCATGTGTCGACGGTCGCCCGTCGCGGCCTTAGTAGTACCCCTCCGACGGCAGTCGTCGGGGTTGCGCCGGGCGGTACGCGTCTCCACCCGCGAGCAGAGCCGGGGGTGACCGTCGTCCGACAGTATCTTGGTTCCGGTGGCGAAAGCGCGGGTATGGACAGCCAGCGACGCGAGTTCCTCGACGACCTGCTGACGACGCCGAGCCCCTCCGGCTACGAGACCGCCGGCCAGCGTGTCTGGGTGGACTACGTCTCCGAGTTCGCCGACGAGGTCAGGACCGACGAGTACGGCAACGCGATCGCGACACTGACGGGATCGGGCCCCGAGATCGCCGTCACCGGCCACGCCGACGAGATCGGGTTCATCGTCCGGCGCATCGACGACGACGGGTTCGTCCAGCTGGGGACGATCGGCGGCTCCGACAAGACCGTCTCGAAGGGCCAGCACGTCACCGTCCACGGCTCGGACGGCCCCGTCCAGGGCGTCGTCGGCCAGAACGCCATCCACCTCCGTGACCGCGACGACGACGGCGTCGACGACATCGGCGAACAGCGGGTCGACGTCGGCGCCGAAGACGGCGAGGCGGCCCGCGAACTGCTCGAGGTCGGCGACCCGATCACGTTCTCCTCGACGGTGCGAGACCTCCAGGGCGACCTGATCGCGGCCCGCGGCGTCGACAACCGCGCGGGCACCTGGACCGCTGCCGAGACGCTCCGCCGGGCCGCCGAACTGGACGTCGACGCGACGGTCCACGCCGTCAGCACCGTCCAGGAGGAGACTGGCCTCCAGGGCGCCCAGATGGTCGGGTTCGATCTGAACCCCGACGCCGTCGTCGCCGTCGACGTCACCCACGCCACGGACTACCCCGACGCCCCCGGCGACCGCGGGGGCGACGTTACACTGGGCGAGGGGCCCGTCGTCGGCCGCGGGAGTGCGAATCACCCCGTCGTCGTCGAAGAGGTGCGGGCCGCCGCGACCGACACCGAGGTCGACGTCCAGCTGCAGGCGGCCGGGGTTCGGACGGGCACCGACGCCGACGCCTTCTTCACCGCCCGCGGTGGCATCCCGTCGCTGAACCTTGGGCTCCCGAACCGCTACATGCACACGCCCGTCGAGGTCGTCGACACGGGCGACCTCGACGACGCCGCGACGCTATTGGCCGGGTTCGCCGACCGGGTCGGCGACCGCGAATCGTTCGCCGTCGACGTCTGAGCGTCGACGAGCCCGCAGCTCCGGTCGGCGACTCCAGCGATTCCCTACAGCCCCCGAAACACCGGAATATACCCGGAACGCTTATCCGCGCGAGCGGAGGAGGTCGAACCATGAGTGGACGACCACTGGATGTCCTCGAGGAGTCTCTCCACGAGACGGTGACGGTGCGACTCAAGGACGGCGAACGCTACCGCGGGCACCTCGGCGGGTACGACCAGCACATGAATCTGGTGCTGGAGCCGCTCGATGGCGAGGAACCCCGCGACGAGGGGCCCACGCGCGTCCGAGACACAACGATTATACGCGGCGACAACGTCGTCTCGATAACCACATGACCGGATCCGGAACGCCCAGCCAGGGCAAGAAGAACAAGACCACGCACGTGAAGTGCCGTCGCTGTGGTGAGAAGTCCTACCACAAGCAGAAGAAGGTGTGCTCGTCCTGTGGCTTCGGCAAGTCCGCCAAGCGTCGGGACTACGAGTGGCAGAGCAAGGCCGGCGAGTGAACGGTCTCCAGCTGTAGACAGACTGGTTCTCTCCGACCGCTCTCCGACCGACAGCGGCGGCGCCGCTTCGCGGCCGAGATTGCACGTACGTGTACACACTGTGGTCGAAAGCGGCGCTGGTGACCCACAATCACGGTCTTTTTCACCCCGGAGCCCTCCGCTACCACCATGACAGAGGGGCGGTCCCCGAGCGGCCGACCGGACGGGCCTACCGAGAAGTGCGGCGTCGTCGGCGTCTCGCTGTCCGACCGCGACGCCGCGCGACCGCTGTACTACTCGCTGTACGCGCTCCAGCACCGGGGGCAGGAGTCGGCGGGCATCGTCACTCACGACGGGTTCCAGCAACACTCCCACGTCGCGATGGGGCTGGTCGGCGACGCCTTCGCCCCGGGCGACATCGACGAGCTGGCCGGCACCACCGGCATCGGTCACGTCCGCTACCCGACCGCGGGCAGCGTCGACAAGTCCTGCGCCCAGCCCTTCTCGGTGTCGTTCAAGAGCGGCTCGCTGGGGCTGTCGCACAACGGCAACCTCGTCAACGCCGACGAGATTCGCGCGGAACTGGCCGCCCAGGGTCACGCCTTCACCTCCGACGGCGACACCGAGGTCATCGCCCACGATCTGGCTCGAAACCTCCTCGATGACGACCTCGTCGCCGCCGTCGAGACGACGATGGCGCGCATCCACGGCTCCTACGCGCTGACCATCACTCACGACGACACCGTGATGGGCGTCCGCGACCCCGAGGGCAACCGGCCGCTGTGCATCGGCGAACTCGACGACGGGTACGTCATTGCCAGCGAGAGCGCCGCCATCGACACGCTTGACGGCGAACTCGTCCGGGACGTCCGCCCCGGCGAACTCGTCGTCCTCTCGCCGGACGGCGACGGTTTCGAGTCCCATCAGCTGTACGACCGGGCGGACACCGCCCACTGCTTCTTCGAGCACGTCTACTTCGCCCGACCCGACTCGGTCATCGACGAGCAACTCGTCTACGAGGTCCGCCGGAACCTCGGACGTGCGCTGTGGGACGACTCGGGCATCGAGACCGACGTGGTGATGCCCGTCCCCGACTCCGGACGCGCGTTCGCCTCGGGGTACGCTGACGCCGCCGCCGAGGACGGCGCGCGCACCGAGTTCGCCGAGGGGCTGATGAAGAACCGCTACGTCGGGCGGACGTTCATCATGCCGACCCAGGACGAGCGCGAGCGAGCGGTCCGCCTCAAGCTGAACCCGATCAGGTCGACCGTCGAGGGCAAGACGGTGACGGTCATCGACGACTCCATCGTTCGCGGGACGACCTCCTCGCAACTGGTCGAACTGCTGTACGACTGCGGCGCCGAGGAGGTCCACGTCCGCATCGGTGCGCCGCCCATCCTCGCGCCCTGCTACATGGGCATCGACATGGCGACTCGCGAGGAACTGATCGCCGCCGACAAGAGCGTCGCGGAGATTCGCGAGCACATCGGCGCCGACAGCCTGGCGTATCTGCCCGTCGACGCCATCTGCGACGCGCTGGACAGCGACAACGACGACCTCTGTCTGGGCTGTGTCACCGGCGAGTACCCCTACGACATCGAGGGCGAGGCGACCGACCGCGAGGTCGAGCGCCCGTCGATCGACGCCGAGGTACCCGCCGACGACTGAGCGCCGCCCGATTCGACCACGCGACAGCGACCCACACCCACGCCAGGGCTTTTCCGCGGCGGCGGCAACGTCGACCCATGCCAGGACCGACGTTTCTGGAGGGCGAGGACGTGACCCTCCGAGCGGTCGACCGCGAGGACGTCCCGTTCCTCCAGGAGGGGATGAACGATCCGGACGTGTGGCGCCACGCGCTCGGACCGAATCCGGCGGGCGACGCCGTCATCGAGGACTTCTACGAGAACGTCGTCGCCGACGAGGACGCCGTCCACTGCCTGATCTGCGACGGCGAGGAGCCGATGGGCCACGTCTCGCTGACGAGCACGCGCTACGGGCCGAACCAGACGATGCGGGCACGCCGGGAGGAGCTGGCCTACTGGCTGCTGCCGGCCTACCACGGGCAGGGGTACGGCGGCGACGCCGCCAGCCGGATGATCCGGTACGCCTTCGAGGACCGCAACATGCGCCGGCTGGACGCCCAGGTGGGCGCCTTCAACGAGGACTCGGCGGGACTGCTGGAGTCGCTGGGGTTCGAACACGAGGGCACGCTCCGCGAGGCGACGTGGTTCCGCGGCGAGTACCACGACGCGTACTGGTACGGCCTGTTGCGCGAGGACTGGGACGGGTGAACGGACGGGGTCTCAGTCGTCGACGGCGTCGACCGCGCTGGTGACGATCTGGAACGCCTCCTCGGCGGGTTCGTCGTCGGGCGTCAGGTAGCCCTCGGCGAACAGCGTGTACACTTTCCCGCCCTGCAGGTCGAGGGGGCCGAGCTCCGCGAGCACCTCGCCGTTGTTGAAGAACTCGGCCTCGCGAATCTTGAACGAGAGATCGCTCGCGGACTCGGCGTACGCCCGCACCGTCTGGGACTCGCTGAAGGCGACGTCGTCGAAGGCGGCGCGGCGGCCGCGGTAGGTCACGTCGACAGCCGGCGCGTCCGGCGAGAGGTGGACGAGTCGCAGTCGGGCGACCCCGTCGTCGAGACCCGAGAGGTCGTCTTCGAGAATCTGCGGTTCGAAGGTGTCCTCGGTGAGTTCGCCGGCGGCGGCGACCGTGTAGGCGCCCTCCTCCAGGGTGAGGTCGCCCTCGAAGGCGACGGTCGACTCGTCGCCCGCCGCGGTGATCGTCACGGTGTAGGTCCCCGGAGACAGTTCGAGGTACTCGCTGACCGCGCCGAAGGGCACGTCCGTCAGGACCGCGGAGCCGTCCACGTACACGTCGACGTTCGGCGCGTCGGGCGAGGCGTGGGCGACCCGGACCTTCGCGACCGCCGGTTCGGGGGCGCCGTCGACCGCCGGCAGGAGGTCGAAGAACGCCTCGCCGGGTTCGTCGCCAGGCGTGAAGTAGCCCGTCGCGAACACGGTGTAAGCGGTGTCGGCCCCGAGGTGGACCGGGAACTCCGCGTCGAAGGGGTTGCGGCTGCCGGCCGAGTCGGGGCGAATCTCCAGCTCGTACTCGCCGGGATCGACCGGGAGGTAGCCCGTAGCGTCGCCGAAGGCGGCGCCGTCGACCAGCGTGGTCTCGCCCTCGTTCAGCGTGACGTCGACCGCCGGGGCGTCCGGCGCGGCGTGGACGACCCGCACCGACGAGGCGTGGTCCTCGGTCGAGCCGTCGTCCTCTAGCACGAGCGGCTCGAAGGTGCCGTCGGCCAGCTCGCCGATGGCGGCGACCGTGTAGTCGCTCGCCTCCAGGGTGAGATCGCCCTCGAAGGCGACGGTCGACTCGTCGCCCGCCGCGGTGATCTTGACCGTCACCGTGCCGGGGCTCAGTCGGAGGTAGTCGCTGACGGTGCGGAAGGCGACGTCGCTCAGCACCTTCGAGCCGTCGACGAACACGTCGACGTTCGGTGCGTCGGGCGACGCGTGGACGACCCGTACCGCCGCCTCGCCGGGCGGCGCGTCCGATCCACTCTGTGCGGTGACGACGGCGCCGCCGCCGACCGCGGCTGCTGCTGTCACTGTGCCGATGCCGGCCAGAACCTCGCGTCTACTGCGTTGCATGAGTACGCCTCGGAATCCGGAGAGGTGACTGAAAGGGCTTCGCCGAAAACCGACCGTGAACCCGCCATACTTTCACCCAAATTCGTGTTGGAATTACCTACGGTGGCACGGAACGGTATCTCCGGTGTCGCCGGAACACCGCCGCCGAGTTCCGGCTACAGCCAGTACAGCAGGACGTACACCGCCTCGCCGAGCGCGAACGAGACGAGCCACAGCACCGCGGCGACGCGACCGACGCGAGGGTGGGCCGTCTCGGACAGTTCGTGGACTGGGTGGCTGTACGCCAGCAGGAGGACGTAGTACACGAGCGGGATGCAGACGATCGCCAGCAGCATGTGGACGCCCAACAGTGGGTAGTACACGAACTGCTCGACCCAGGCGGCCCCGGAGAACCCCCGTGGTCCGGTCAGCGCGACCTTGTAGAGGTACAGCACGAGGAACGTGGCGAACAGCGCGAACGACGACAGCATCAGCCGCCGGTGAGTGACGACGTCGCCGCGCTTGATCGCGCGGACGCCACCGAGGATGGTGCCGATGGCCACGAGGCTCACCGCGGCGTTGACGTGCGGAATCGCGTCGAGAACCGTACCCGGGGCACGAGGCAGGACGCCGCTGGGGACCGCCCGCCCCGCGGCGGCGAACACCAGCGCCAGGGAGACGACGGTCAGCACCGCGGTCAGCGCGGGGACGTGCTCGCGAACCTGCTGCTGCATACCCGAGACTGTGGGTGCCACCGACAAGGGCGCGTCGGTCCCGGACGACCTACTCGCCGTCGAGAATCTCCCGGGCGCGGCTCTCCCGGACGTCGCCCTCCGCGACCATCCGCGCGGCCACGTCGTCGACTTCCTCGGGGTCGGCGCCCGCCGCGGCGGCCACGTTGCGGGCGTGGAGTTTCATGTGGCCGGACTGGATGCCCTCGTCGACCAGCGCGCGCATGCTGGCGAGGTTCTCCGCGAGGCCGACCGCGGCGAAGATGCCGGCCAGCTCGTCGGCGTCGTCGACCGAAAGCAACTCCATCGCGGCGCTCGCGGTGGGGTGGACGCCGGTCGCGCCGCCGACGGTGCCGACCTGCATCGGCAGTTCGATCGACGCCGAGAGTCGGCCCTCGTCGTCGACCTCGAAGGCCGTCAGCGGGCCGTAGCCGCCGCGGGCGGCGTAGGCGTGGGCGCCGGCCTCGATGGCCCGCCAGTCGTTGCCCGTCGCCAGCGCGACCGCGTCGATGCCGTTCATCACGCCCTTGTTGTGCGTCGCCGCGCGATAGGGGTCCGCCGCGGCGAACCCCCAGGCCTCGACGATGTGGTCTCTGATCGTCTCGCCGTCGGGACCGTCCTCACGGGCCAGCGTCTCGGGGTCGACGGTGCAGTGCGCTCTGGCGAGACGGCGGTCGGCCAGGTTCGAGAGGATGCGCAGCGACACCTCGCCGCCGGTTCGCTCGGCGACGGTCGGCGCGACGGCCTCGGCCATCGTGTTCACCGCGTTTGCACCCATCGCGTCCGCCACGTCGACGACGAGGTGGACGACGACGGCGGGGCCCGTCGGCGCGTCGACGACCTTCGCGTGGACCTCGCGGCAGCCGCCGCCGTGGCTCACCAGCACGCCCTGATCGTTGGCGATCTCCCTGATCTCGTCGCGAGCCGAGAGCACGCGCCCCACGGCTGCGTGGGGGTCTGCGACGTCGACGGCCTGGATTTGTGCGATCATCAAGCCCTCGCCGGCGGCGGTCTCGAAGCCGCCGGTCTCCCGGGCCAGCTTCGCGCCGTGAGAGGCCGCGGCGACGACCGAGGACTCCTCGACGGCCATCGGCACCAGCACGTCCGAGCCGTCGACGCGGACGTTCGTCGCCACGCTGAGCGGGTACGCCACCGTCGAGACGACGTTCTCGCTCAGGCGGTCGGCGACGTTGGTTCGTTCGCCGGCCCGCAGCGCCGCGACGGCGTCCGCCGAGAGATCGGCCCGTTCGAGCAACGCGTCGAGTCGCTCGGCCACGGACAGATCGTAGAAACCCGGGATGCGCGAGTCCATACCAGGCACCTCCCGCCGTCCCGACATAGTTCTTGCAGTCTCGCGGCGAGGGTTCTTGTGCGAAGCCGCGCCCAGACTCGGCGATGCTCTCGCCCCTCGCCGCCGTCGGGACGCCGCTACCCCTGCTGGTGGGGTACGCCCTCGCCGGCGCCGCCCTCGGGTCCGCCTCCGGACTGGTCCCGGGGCTGCACGCCAACAACTTCGCGCTGGTGCTGGCTGCCGGCGCCGCCGACCTGCCGGGGCCGCCGCTGGCCGTCGGCGCGGCGATGCTGGCGGCGGGCGTGGTCCACACGTTCCTGGACGTGGTGCCGACGCTGGCGCTGGGCGTGCCCGACGCCGCGATGGCCGCGACGGCGCTGCCCGGCCACCGCCTCGTCATCGAGGGCCGTGGCCGCGAGGCGCTGCGGCTGTCGGCACTGGGTAGCGGCCTCGCGACCGTCGCCGCGTTAGCGCTGGCGGTGCCCGTGACCGCGGGGATGGAGGTCGCGTACCCGTGGCTCCGGGCGCACCTCACGTTCGTGCTGGCCGCGGTGGTCGTCGCCCTCGTCGCCAGCGAACCCACCTGGCCGGCGCGGGCCGCGGGGCTGCTCGCGTTCGCGCTGGCGGCGGGGCTCGGCTGGGCGACGCTGGACCTCTCGTTGGCGGCCCCGCTGCCGGTCGGCGGAACCCTGACGCCGCTGTTCGCGGGGCTGTTCGGCGTCCCGGTCCTGCTGGATGCCGCCGACGGCGCCGGCGTCCCCCCGCAGGGCGACGCCGCCGTGGGGACGGTTCCGCGGTTGGTGCTGGCGACGGCCGCTGCCGGAACGCTCGGCGCCGCGCTGGTGGGCTACCTCCCGGGCGTCTCCGCGGCCGTCGCGGCGGTGGTGGCGCTGCCGCTCGTGCCGGGCGCGGCCGGCGACCGCGGCTACGTCGTCGCGACCAGCGGCACCAACTCGGCGACGACGGTGTTCGGCCTGTTCGCGCTGGCGGCGTTCGACACCCCGCGAACCGGCGTGTTCGTCGCCTACCAGTCGGTCGGCGCACCCGTCGCGGTCGCGGCGCTGGTCGCCGTCGTCGTCCTCGCGGCCGCCTGGGGCGTCCTCGCGGTGCTTTTCGTCGGTGATCGGTACCTCCGGTGGGTCGGCCGGCTGGACTACCGGCGGCTGTCGGCGGCGGTGTGCTGTCTGCTCGTGGCGCTGTCGTGGCTGTTCGCCGGGGTCGTCGGCGTCGGCGTCCTCGTCGCGAGCGCGCTGGTGGGCCTCGTTCCGGTTCGCCTCGGCGTCAAGCGCGTCCACCTGATGGGGGTGCTCATCGGACCGCTCGTGGTGGGGTGATACGGGTCGTTCTCGCCTTCTCCGGATGAGCGCCCGCACCGGACGAGGCGCTCGCCGGGACTGAGCGAACCGACGGTTCGCGAGGGTCGGGAGCGCGCTGCATCGCGCTCCCGGGACACTGTGAGAACGACCCGTATAGGCGCCGGTCCGAACGACAACGGTTAAAAACGCACGCCGGGTAACACGGGTATGAGCGACACAGAACAGCGAGGCGCGCGAACCTGCGTCTCCTGTGGCATCAACGTGTCCGGCACGACCGCCGCCCGGTTCAAGTGCCCGGACTGCGGCCACCAGATATTCCGGTGTGCGAAGTGCCGCAAGCAGAGCAACCTCTACGAGTGTCCTGACTGCGGGTTCACGGGGCCGTAACCATGGGGAAGGTAGCAGCACGCATCAAGGTCATGCCGCAGGACGCGGACATGGACCTCGACGAACTGGAGGACCGCCTGGACGCCGCCCTGCCAGAGGGCGCGAAGATCAACCGTGTCGACCGCGAGGACGTCGCCTTCGGTCTCGTCGCGCTGATGCCGACCGTTATCGTTCCCGACGACACCGGCGGCACCGAGGCCGTCGAGGAGGCGTTCGCCGAGGTCGAGGGCGTCGAGAGCGTCGAGGTCGACGAAGTCGGCCGCATCTGAGCGGTCGCGACCCAGCTTCTCCGCGGTTCACCCCCCGGACAGCGACGCGTGAATCTCGCGGACGTACGGCGACCCCACGGGCGCGCCGCCGCCGTGGTAACACAGCACGCGGTCGAACGCCAGCTCCGCCAGCCGTCCGACCGAGTCGACCGCGGTCTCCATGTCCGGCGTGAACTGGGGCTTCGGCCCCGACAGCGGCTCCTCGTCGTCGGCGACCAGCGCGTCGCCGGTGAGCAGCAGCTCCTCCTCGGGGAAGTGCAGCGAGACGTGGCCCGGCGCGTGACCGGGCGTCTCGACGACCGTCATCGGCCCGGCGACCGTCGGCAGCGTGACGCCACCTACCAGTTCCACGTCGACCGGGGCGGGCGGGTAGCGGTCGCCGTCGCCGTCGCCCTTCAGCGGGTCGCGGTCGCCGCGGACGAACGGCGCCTCCTCGCGGTGCGCGAGCACCGTCGCGTCGACCCGCTCCAGCAGTCCCCGCAGGCCGCCCGCGTGGTCGCCGTCGTGGTGGGTCAACAGCACCGTCCACACGTCCGCGAGGTCGTGATCGGTCTCGGCCAGAGCCGCCTCGATCTTCTCTGCGGCGCCGGGCAGGCCGACGTCGACCAGCACCAGGCCCCGGTGGGTCTCGACGGCGACGGGGTGGATCGTCATCGACGTCTCGCCGTAGTCGAACGACAGCGCGAGGTCGTGAATGCCGGGCGGCAGTTCCATGGTCGATCGGTGGGCGGCCACCGACAAAGGTGTGAGCGAGGCGGCGAAGGCGTCGCCCGGTCGACGGGACGTTCGCGCTCGTGACTCGAATCTCAGGCCAGCGCCGTCTCGATGGCCTGCGCCAGGTCGGCCTTCAGGTCGTCGACGTTCTCGATGCCGACGCTGGCGCGGATGAGGCCGTCGGTCAGCCCGGCCTCGATGCGCTCCTCGCGGGGGATGGCGGCGTGGGTCATCGCGGCGGGCTGCTCGATGAGGCTCTCGACGCCGCCGAGGCTCTCGGCGAGCGTGAACACGTCCGTCTCGGAGACGAGCGTCGACGCCTGATCGAGGGTGCCGTCGAGTTCGAAGCTGAGCATGCCGCCGAAGTCGTCCATCTGTTCGGCGGCCAGCTCGTGGTCGGGGTGGGAGTCGAGGCCGGGGTAGTACACGCGCTCGACGTCGGGGTGGTCGGCCAGCCACGCCGCGAGTTCGCGGGCGTTGTCGCAGTGCCGATCCATCCGCACGGGGAGGGTCTTGGTCCCGCGGAGCACGAGGAAGCAGTCGTGTGGGCCGGGCGTCGCGCCGACGGAGTTCTGGTAGAAGCCGAGGCGCTCGTCGAGGTCTTCGTCGTCGGTGATCAGCGCGCCGCCGACCACGTCGGAGTGGCCGCCGAGGTACTTCGTCAGCGAGTGGCTGACGATGTCCGCGCCGTGCTCCAGGGGTCGCTGGAGGTACGGCGTCGCGAACGTGTTGTCGATGGCACAGAGGGCGTCGTGCTCGTGGGCGATGTCGCTGGCGCCCTCGATGTCGACGACGGACATCAGCGGGTTGGTCGGCGTCTCCAGCCACAGCAGTTCGGTGTTGTCGGTGAACGCGGCCTCGATCTCGTCGAGGTCGGTCATGTCGACGAAGGAGAACTCCAGGTCGTAGTCCTCGTACACCTGCGTGAAGATGCGGTGGGTGCCGCCGTAGACGTCCTCGCCGGTGACGACGTGGTCGCCGGCCTCCAGGAGGTTGAGGACGGTGTTGATCGAGCCCATCCCCGAGGAGAAACAGCGCCCGTACGCGCCGCCCTCCAGGCTGGCGAGGTTGGCCTCCAGGTCCGTCCGCGTTGGGTTGGCCGTCCGCGAGTACTCGTAGCCGCGGTGCTCACCGGGGCCGTCCTGCTCGTACGTGGAGTTGGCGTGGATGGGCGTCATCAGCGCGCCGGTCTCCGCGTCGGGTTCCTGGCCGGCGTGGATCGACCGCGTCTCGAACGCGAACTCGGAGTCGTCGTCCATGTCCGGTCGCTCGGGCGGGCGACGGGTAGGGTTTGCTGTTCCGGATGCGCGAGCGAACCGCACGCCATTTGTCGGTCCGGTCCCGAGCCCCGGACATGAAGCGGCGAACGTACCTCGCGGCGCTCGGGGCGAGCGGTGTCACCGGCCTGAGCGGCTGTACCGGGCTGCTCGACGCCGGCGCACCGTGCGAGGGCGAGGACTGCGATGTCGGCATGACCGGCAACTCCTTCGTGCCCCGCGACATCCAGGTCGAGGTCGGCGAGACGGTTCGCTGGCGCAACACCTCCGCGCGGGCCCACACCGTCACCGCCTACGAGAGTTCGCTCCCCGACGGCGCCACCTTCTTCGCCTCCGGCGGCTTCGAGAGCGAGGACGCGGCCCGGGACGCATGGGGCAGGGGCAGGGGCGGTCTCGAGGGGGGCGACACGTTCGCACACACCTTCGAGGTGCCCGGCTCCTACCAGTACTACTGCATCCCCCACGAAGCCGCGGAGATGATCGGCACCGTCGAGGTCGTCGAGTAGTCGCCGACGGCGGCGTCGCTGGGCGGTGTGAATTCGAAGACAGTTCGAGAGTGAGGACGGCTCATACTATCGGACATAACTTCGTGAAGAAATTCGACGACACGGCCGTCGAATTTCTTCAAGTGAGTATGTCCGACAGTATTACTCCTCGACGTCGGCGGCGGCCTCTTCCTCGGCGGCGACTTCCTCGGGGCGGGCCTCCAGCGTCGCCTTCTGAATCTCGACGCGGCGCAGCGGGTAGATCGTCTTCGCCTCGCCGTAGATGGCCGAAGACAGGCGGCCCTCGATCACGGAGTCGATCAGTTCCTCGAAGGTCCGCTCGGCGGCGGCCTCCTCGACCATGTCGATGAGGACGCGACGGATCGCCTTCTCCTGGCTCTCGTCGGCCTTCTTGGTCGTGAACGCCACCGGCTGAATCTGGACGCGGTAGTCGTCGGTCGTCAGCACCGTGACGTACGCCTCGATCTTGGAGGCGCCGCGGCGGACCAGACTCCGCAGGTAGTCGCGGGTCAGTTCGTGCTTGGTGAACTCGGTGTAGGCGGCGTCGCTACCGACGTCGCTGATCTTGAACGTCAGCTTCGTGTTGTTCTCGCTGGCGTCATTGCGGATGTCGCCAAGCGTGGTCTCGACGTTGCGGCCGAGCACCTTCTCCGGTTCGTCCGCGGGGGTCTCGCCGAGTTCGGCCCGGTCGAACTGCTCGGGCGCGATCACGGTGTACCACCGCTTGCGATCCTTCTGTCGTGAAACGCTTCGTTCGCTCATGTGTCGTGTGTGTCGTCGTCGGGTCGGTCGTCGTGCTGTCCATCTGCGCTCTCGGCGACCCGGTCGGCGACGAGCAGGTTCACCACGTAGTCGTCGACCGTCGCGGCGAGGCCGCCCGTCGAGGGTCGCTCGATGCGGGTCTCGACGGCGTCGCCGTCGACGCTGGTCGCCATCTCGTCGGTGTTGTCCGGCGCGACCGCGGCGGCGACCGTCTCCGGGTCGTCGTGGGTCGTTCGGACCGTCGCTCGTCTCATAGCGCCTCCCTGAACGCCGAGAGCAGTTGCGTCACGTCCGCGTCGGTCCCGTAGGCCAGGTAGCCCCGCGTCGGTGCGGCGTCGGCTGCACCGTCGACCGCGCTCGCGGCTGCGCGGATCGGTTCGCGAAGGTCCACGTCGCCGGTCCCCGCGACACCGGCCTCGCCGTCGCCCAGCACCAGTGCCGTCGGCTCCGGCGAGTCAGTCCGCACGAGCAGCTCCGCGGTCGCGCGCACCGGCGGCGCACCCGAGGTCTGGGCGACGAAGACGCCGTCGTACCGGCTGGTCCGGGCGTCGTCGAGCGCCGCGTGGACGCCACGGCCGTGCTCGCGCCAGGCCGAAAGCGCGTCCGCGCGGACATCGTGGCCCAGCGCCAGCGCGACACCCAGCCCGGGCGCCGTCGCGGCGGTCGCCCCGAGCACGTCGGCGTAGCCGCCGAGCGTCTCGAACGGCGCCGCGGGCGTCCGTCGCGGTCGCAGCAGGCGGTCGACGCCGCCGTCGGCGCCTGCGGCCGCCGCGTCTCCGCTGGCCTCGACGGCGACGGCGCTGGCCAGTCGGCGGCGCGTCTCCTCGTCGGGGTCGTCGGCCGCCTCGACGGCGGCGACGAGGTCTGCCGCCGCGGTGCGATCGCCCGAGAACGGCCCCCGAGCGAGCGTCGCGTGAGCGAGGCCGTCGACGAGGTCGTCGGTCGGCACCGCGAGCCCCGGGTCGCGCTCGAAGTCGACTTCGCCGTGGACGGCGACCGCGTCGGGGTCTGCCCCCGCGGCGACGACGCCGGCCCGCGCCAGTTCGGGCGCGGGTTCGACGCCGACTTCGCCCACGAGAGCCGCCGCCGCGGCGCTCGCGGGGCGGCCTGCCTCCGGCAGTTCCGTCGCGTCGGCGCCGGGCGTGGCACCGATCAGGACCGTCGTCGCGTCGTCGGCGTCGGTCGCCGCGTCGGCGCGCCGACGGCGGTCGGCGGCCGTCGGTGCGACGCCGACCTGGAACGGGACCTCCAGCGTCGACAGGGCGCGGCCGAGGACGCCGGCGG